>Ga0136846_1221192_pt1 | contig 119228 bp, 74 predicted proteins | sample HopSoiMetagenom2_FD_96841 | JGI IMG/M metagenome (GOLD analysis project Ga0136846, IMG submission 96841) | Grasslands soil microbial communities from Hopland, California, USA - 2 Assembly 2016 (version 4) | ecosystem: Environmental > Terrestrial > Soil > Grasslands | place: USA: Hopland... | reverse complement strand
TCGGAGGCCACGGGGACGGCGGGTCGTCTCTGCTGCTGAGGCCGCAGGCCGAAAGCCCTGCGGCCTGAAAGGCCCGCGAGAGCTTTCCATCCTACGCGTTGTCGAGCCGGGCTCTCGCGGCCTTTCAGGCCGCAACGAGGGGTGCCTTCTTCCCAGGGCATCGGCCTTCGGCCTCAGCCCCGGGGCTGGGGTCTCCCGGCCTGTTGGGCCGGTGGGAGAGATGCCCTACTCGAAGCGTGGAGTGAAGCGGGCGTCGGGGTCGATCTGGGATCGCCGGAGGAACTCGACGACGCTCTCCAGGAGGACGACGGTCGCCTTCCGCTTCTTGAAGGCATCCTTGAGGATCATCACACACCCCAGCGCTTCCCTATGGATTCCGAGAACGAGAAATACGTCAGCCGCCTCTCTCCCCAAGTCCTCCGCGTCACGGCATCTCCCGCGGCGCATCCATAGCAACGACAGATCCAGAGAGGCAAGCGCCGCATGAAAACCCATACCGGCCGCCTCAAACCCGTCGTTGACCTCTAGGAAAGCCGCTTCGGCGCTTTCCCATTCCTCAAGCCCGGCGCTGACCTGCGCCTGAAGCCATCTGAGCTTGAGATGGTTCACTTTCCCTTCAAGATTCTGCAAATCAGCCCGATGCAGAAAGAGCTCCCTCTTAGCGTCGCGGAATCGGCCGCACGCCACCAAGAACCAGATCTTGTTGTGGGCTGCAAAGAAAGCCAGCTCCGGTTCGCGGTCTTTGTTCAGGAAAGGAATGCCTTCCTGACTGAGGCGAATCGCCTGCTCGGGCTGGCCACTATAGTGGGAGTAGATGGCCTTGATGATCAATGCCCTTCCCGCGAGATGCCTCTCTCCCAGATCGAGATACAGAGCCACCACGACGTCGAGAGTCGAGAAAGCGAGAGCGAATCTTCGCCGGGTGCCCAGAAAGGAGGCGTGAAGCTCATACAGACGCACCTTCACGTGAGGATCGTCGGTTCCCTGGCCGAGAAGCTCGAATGCCGTGCCAAATGCGCGCTCCGACTCCTCCAAATCGTCAGCAACCCGGAGAGCGTTGGCCAATTCACCCCAAGCCCGGGCCTGCAAATCAAAAACCGGCTCAGGACCATAGAGCGCAGGACCGAGCTTGCCGGCAACCTCGACTGCGGCTCGAGCGAGGCTCACCATCTCACGCGGATTCTCGTGCCGTACGGCCCAACTCCTCTCGAGCAAGGCGAGATACATCCCAAGACCGGAGAGGGGCAGGTCCGCGTCCTGCACGACCCTCCGGATCCCTCCTTCGGTAAGCAGGGACGAAATCTCGTGTGCTCGCTCCCTTTCTCGGCGAAGATGGCGAGCCAGACGATCGGAGTGTTTCAGGCGCTGTGAATAGGCTGCGTCCTTTGCCGCCGGCAGCGGCGTGCTCCGGAGGACCAGGCGATAGCGCCCGCTCCTCAACTGGGCGGCACAGGAAAGGCAGCCGCGAACGAGATGGCGGACCACCTGGCGAGTTTTCTCCTGGGGCAGCCTCCCCTCAAGGAACGCCTCCAGGTCGAACGGAGTTGGATGTTCGAGCAACGGGACCTCCTTGGGGCCCATCAGTCTACGGGACTGCTGCTGATCCGTGGAGCAGGGTCCCGGCAAGCGTTGAGGACATCGTTTCTCTCAGCGTCAGTCCATTTTAGCACGAAAGGGTCAGCGGCAAGCGCACCGCTGCCCTTTTCAGAGAGGGCTCCTAGCCGTTGGGGTCAATACAGCCACCCGCCTCGTTCCAGGCATGGCACGTTGGACCCGGACCCGGGGTCAAGGAGTTGGTGCATCCGTTGGGATCTTTACACACTACAGCCTTCTCGGCCCTGCCCTCGGTTCTATTCGCCCGCGGGTGCTCCCAAAGAACCGTGGCCCCCTCTCCCCAGACCTGGGCCAGCCACGTCCACAGCCCCTGAGGTCCGTCGAAGGGGGTGGCGTGGACCTGGGCAGGGCTCAGGACGGCCAGCCCCCCTGCCAGGAGAGCCACGACAAGGAGATGCTTCAGAGATCGGTGTTGCATGGGTCAATCCTCCTCCAGTCCGCAGAGCGGCCCGGAGCCCCCATGGCCTCGGCGCCCGCGGGGTGCGACGACAGGTGGTGTCCGCGGCTCAGGCTGGCAGCAAGGCGCAGGACCCTGCTGGGACCTTCAAAGACGCTCCGAGCTCCTGCGTCGACCCCGGCTGCTTCAATGCCACTGAGACGAAAGAGTGCAGCAGAAGTCATACCAGCCGAGACGCGTGTCGCGCAATCCCGGTAAATTCGCCCCATCCAGCCAAAAGAGGTTTTACCGCAGCGCTTTCCCATGGCCATAGATTACAGGAAAGCGCAAATTGAGGAAAGGGCTTGACAAGATCAAACCGACAGGGTCATGATCTGCCCGCTTCAAACGTTTCCGGCGTCATGGAGGCGCCAGAGTCCTGAACCCAAGGAGGTTCATCATGCAGCAGATTACGAACAGCGTCGGGACCCTCATCGCCAACCCTTCCACCGAGCTCAAGCCCGAGCGGGTGCAGTTGGAGCTCCAGTCGATGCCCGGCTGGAAGCTCGACCTGAACCGCCAGACGATCGACCGTCTCCATGAGTTCCCGGATTCGAAGGTGGCGCTGGCCTTTGCCGCCTTCGCGACGGAGCTGGCGGGGTCGGGCCGGCAGCCGATTTCGATCCTCGTCTCGGGAGGCCGGGTCGGACTCACGCTCCACGGCCAGCCGCGGCGAGGGAACAGGGGCGGCCTCACGATGTCCGTGCTGGAGTTGGCGAAGCGGCTCGGCTGATGGGGACGCCGGGCGAAGATTAACTCGAGTCAGAGAGAAAGGAGATCAACATGGGAGCTGTATTGTCGTACGCAGATGTCATCAAAGACTGGGAGGCGCTGCTCACGGCGCTGCGGGAACACGCTCCGAACCTGCCGAACCTGGAGGCCGGCCGGATCGCGTTCGAGGAGCACCTGGCGAAGACCAAGGAGATGAAGGCGCGCCAGGACTCCCAGACGGCAGCCCGGCAGGAGGCGACGCAGGAGCTCAACAAGCTGTTGAAGGATGGCGGGGAGCTCGCCATCAAGCTGCGAGCGCTGGTGAAAGGCATCCTCGGGCCGAAGAGTGAGCGGCTGGTGCAGTTCGGCGTCGCGCCGCTGCGCAAGCGGAGACGGAAGCCGGCGGCCACGCCGGTGCCGGAGACGCCCACGCCGGCGGAGCCGGGGACCCCTCCGCCGCCGGTGGTCAAGCCGGCGGCCTAGGTTGAGCAGGACCACCCGGTGCGTGCCGGCCGGCACGCACCGGGTGGGTTTTCATTCCACGGTTCAGGTGCCAGGCACGCCGCCCTCCCGCCCTCAGCAGCTCAAGCGCACTCCCGACCTGTTTGACGGTTCCGGGGAGCGATCTCCCGGCCCGCCGGACAAAAGGACGCTTGCTTCCTGGTAAAATTTGTTGTAGTCTCTCAGCGAGATATAAATACGTCTACGCTCATGTGTATACTGGTTCCCTACCGATGGGCTTGGCGAGAGCGACTCGAGAACCTCCCCGGAGGTGGCTTCTGAGGACGATATGACTGCCTTTCACTTCTTTACGAACTCGGCCTCGTTACAGGCTCAGACCCTACAGCAGAAGTACGGCCCTGTCGCGGGGGACGAAGTCTTACACTATAGGGTGACTTCACTCTTCTCATCCTCGGCCGTTCAGAAGGCCTACGCCGTCTGCAACGGGAAAATTTTCGCGCAGGAGGTCAACGGCCGGATCAACTTGGTTCTGAAGCCCACGCGTCAACCCAAGGGCCTGCTCTCGCCGGTCAAGTATTACATCTACAAAGGTTTGAAGAAAGACTCGCTCATAGATGCCAACGATGCCAATCGTATTGCGGATGAGAACAAGAGTGATCTCACGACGAAAATCCATAAATCTCAGAGGGAGAGGAACGAAGCCCTCGACCAGCTTCTGAATCAACCGACTGGCACGACGACGACCTTGCCATCCATCAGCGCGGTGGGCCTCAATCTTACCGCCTCTGCAGTCCCCCCCTTCGCTCTTGCGGATACAGCATTCCTCGACGACGTATTTCTCCGTATCGACAACGATGAATTCCCGACCGTCGACGGCGGCGACGACCTCGGTGAATTAGATCCCTCGGGCTTCGGCTTCGAGGTCATGCTCGACGGATTCGGCGAAGGACCACGCCTGGATCGAATCCGAGCTTCCGAAACGCTCGTGTCGGCGACTTCCAGCGGGACCAACGCCGCGAGCACGTTTCTGGAAGAGGACCGAAGGGAGCAGATTCTCGGCTATATGGACCCTTGTGCCGTCTACGCAGCGTTGTTCTTCAGCGGCATTGGGGTCAAAGCAAGCCCGACGGACAAAACGTTTGCTGTGAAGAGCCATGCGGCCCTCTACACGGAGGTGCTCGCAAAGTTCTGGACGAGAAAGGTCGCCTATCTCGACCTCCGCAACGAGCACAACCACGGTCTCAACTACTACGAGGAATACGGTGTTGCGCCCGGAGCTAAAGCGGAGTTCTCCATTGGCTATGATGGGGGCGGCAGCTCGCTCGTCGAATATACGACCAACGGCTGGCCGATTTTCATCATACCGACCAGCAGCTTCACCAATCCGGACCCTAAGAAACCGAGCACGTTCTCGCTCACGCTACCTCGTGGCGATAACACGTCGCCGATCATCTATCGTACCCAAGGCTACTTTTTCAGCGGATTCAGAAGAATGAGTCAGCCACCCGATGAGACGGAAGCCCTGCGGTCGAACATTCCGTTCGTGGGCGACCATACGGTTCCGATCGCGTTTTCCATTCCCAAGTTGCCGGACAACACCACTCTGCCGGCCCACGTGAGCCTCCGCTACCTGAAGAGCATCGGAGCCACGCCTGCAACCCCTCCACCTGCCGCTAGTCTGGCGCTGAAAGCGAATCACTTCATCGACAACCTCTTCGAGCTTACCTACCTGCTTGATGCGAACGGTCCCAGGATTCCGCTCAATACGAACGAAGTCACCCGGTGGCACGTCACCGGCGCCACGGCCGTTGTCGATTCCAGCTCACACTACGGCATGCCCTACGTGGCGAAGATCGGAATTGGACGCGACCAGAGCAACGTCTACTTCTTCGCCTGCAGGGAGCCGACCCCTCTCGCCACCGGCTCGAGTAAGGATTCCAACTTTCTTCCAATCCTCGGGAAGGCGTACAGGACGAACATCGAGTTCGGCAATATCTCGCTCCTCGATCCAAGCAATGTCGAGCAGGCGGTGATGACCCATGATGGGCTTGCCGATGGGATCATTCCGCCGCCGGATCCGTCGGCACTGAACCTCGATGCCAGCAGTGTGGTCGTCCTTGCGTTCCACAACGCCGAGCTTCCGGCCGTTCTGGCGGCCGTGAATTCGCTGGCGCCTGCGCTTGACAAGCGGCTGGCCTTGCGAAACGGCCAAGACTACTTCGATGCGAACGGAATCATACAAGGGAGCGAGTACGATCTGTTTGTGACCGGCTATGCGATCGGAACCAGCGTTTCCGTCCTCTCTGTCAACACATCCATTAAGATCAGGAACTCTGCCGGCACACCTCGAATTTTCTCGTCCCGCGACGCGGCGCTGGCGTTGACTAATACCCGAAGTATAGAGCAGAACCGGAAGCATTTCGCGCGAAGCCGGATGCAGTTGGACGTCGATTGGGGAATCCACACGATCTACCAGACCGGTGATGCGAACTCGGCGACTTCGAAAAGGATCCAGTGGGAGATGTCCGTCCTCGGCAAAAAGCGTGTTCATGACGCGACGGAAGGCCGAGACTATGACTGGTATCTCGTGGAGACAAACCAGGACATCCCCACGAACAGTACCAATACTGTTTATCGTGTTCTGTCCAAAGGCAGCAGACGATGGGTGAGGGCCGATCAGGACAAGTTCTATCCCGTGGCTTCATTCGAAAAGTTCGTCACTGATTTGGTGGCGCTGAACACGGCTCTCGATGTCCAGCAGTCTCAGGCAGGATCGCAACTGGATACACTCCAGGAGCGGGTGACGCGCTTGCGCCAGATGACGAAAGAGCTAGTCAATGATCCGAAGGCACTCGTCAAGGTTAGCATCAGCAAGCTGTTCGACGAGATCATCGGGGCCTCGGCGACCACACCGCCGGGGGTCAAGCGGCTCGACGACATCCCTTACGTGGCAGGGGTTCAGGAAAATTTGACCGATGATTTCGGCGTTCCGCAGACGGTTGACACTGAGATCCAGTTGTTCCGCGACTACATGGGAGTCGAGGTCGGACCCGCTGGTGCAGGAGTGATCATCGACCTTCACCACCTGTTCGTTGGGCTCGACGTCTTGTTTCATCCCGATAAGAGCAAGGCGATCAACCCATTTGTGATGTTTGTGAGCGGTATTTCTCCGGGACTGGACTCTCTGCCATCCTTTTATCCTCTCGGCAACAACATCGATATGTCGACTTGGGCAGGGGACATTGGTGCCGCTCCAGCCGACTTCATCTCGGGAGCTGATCCTGATTATAAGAAGACGCTCGATAACGACCCGGCTCTGACACAGATGGAACGTACAGTCAACCTACTGACTCACTTCTATGAGACGCGAGCAAAGGACGACGACCTGTTGCCCGACGTGTACGCCCATGAGCTGAATACCCAGCTTCTGAGGCACCTTCAACGCGACATCAGCTTCCGCAACCTGCCGGCGGTTCTCTACTACTTCAACACGCAACTCGCCAACGAAGGCGACCGGGCGGCATTTAAACGCTTTCATTCCTACTTGAAGCTCGACCCTTCCACGTCCTTCCTCAATCAGCATCCGGCGTCGGACAATGTCGTGGCAGGAATCAGCGCATTCGCCGATCTGTGGTGGATACGGGACAACCCCGGGACTGCAGTGGCGGCGAAGTTGGCAGGCGAGCCGCTGGTTGCTGCGCCCGCCATGGCGCCTCTTGTCGTCCTCTACGCATTCCAATTTCTGCGGTGGCTGGAGGCTCGCAAGTAACGCATTTGAAGAGAATTCCTGAGGTGCGTCTTACATCAGGCCGCTAAATTATGGCGAACGAACCTTTCTATCCCTCGTTGTCGACACTAGTTTCGGCCGATTCGTTGCCGCAGAGCCTGGGATTTCTCCAAGGTGCCATCGGCGGTGCGTTCGATGCTCTGTTCTACAGAAATCTGCAAGAGCACCATAGCCGCCACGGAGACTACGCACACTACAGTTTAATTGTCGTGAGCTACAAGCGGCTCGGATTCGAGATCCCGGGGAGCGGACTTGCGCTCGTTCTCAATCCACCGTCGAGCGCCGGTGCCGGGACCGAGTTTCCCGTGAGCCTGAGCTGGTCATGGGAGATCCTTCGCTATGCCGATGGCCTCAGCTTCGACCAGTTTGACTTCTCCCCTCGTTCGCTTTTCGACCTGCTCCTGCGAATCGTGAAGCTCAACTACACTGAGCTGGTGAAGGAGGTCGTGACGACGTTCATCGGTGGAACGGTCGACGACTTCATCACTCGTTTCACCACCGCTCATCCGTCGATCTCCCTGGTGGTCACGCCGGATGCAGACGTGGACGTCTTAATCGAGAACCTCGTCGATGCGCTGGAGGCGCAGTCCGTCGACATCCTCGATGTGATCTTCAATGACTATCTGCTCGATGCCGACATCCCTGCCGCGCTGAGGAACGTCGCTCTCCTGTTCTCGCGCCGGCTCGGCTCTTTCTCCGAGGAGCGGCTCCGGCGCATGCTTACCCCGGAGGTCTCCGCCTCGATTGACGCGATCTCCGTCGGCATCCAATTCCCTCCTATCGTCCTTCGCGAGGTCGATGCCGCCGGGGAGCCGCTCCCCGACCCGCAGAACCCCGGTCAGGACAAGCCGACGATGGTCACGTTCGACGTGGCGTCGCTAAGCTACTCCACGGCGAAGGGCCTGGAATTCGATCTCGCCCAGAACCTCAACATCAACTTCCCCAGATCCGAGATCCTCAAGACAGGCTTGATCCTGGACGTTCACGGACTGAAGGTCGATTTCAGCCGGACCACCAACATTCCGGAGGCCATTGCCGACGGGCGGTCGGCGGACTTCGTGGGCGTCTACGTCATGGACGGGACCATCAGTTTCCCGGCCTTCTGGAACGAGGATGCCGGCTCCACCGCCAAGATCAAGGCTAGAAATCTCCTGATTGGAACCGGCGGCTTCTCCGGCACCCTCGCTCTCGAAGCCACGGTGGCAAACGTCGCAAAGCCGGTTGTTAGGGTCAAATTCGGCGAAAACTTCAGCATCAGTCTCGACAAGTTCAGCATCACCTTCAAGCAGAACGCGATCACCGGCTCCACGGTCGAGGGTACGCTGGTCATTCCCGGGTTCAAGGACGCGAACAATAACCCGGCGGACATCCGCATCAAGGTGGCGATCCGGCAGGATGGCGACTTCGACGTCACCGCTCATGAGGACGACGGCTTCAAGCCAATCACGTTCCCGGGCGTCTTCGTCCTCACCCTGAAGTCGGTGTTCTTTGGCAAGCGCGACGACGACTTCTACCTCGGCGTCTCCGGCAGCATTCAGTTCACGCACCATTTGCTCGCCGGAATTGCCAAGGACCCGATCGAAGTCGAGAAGCTGATCATCTGGAGCGACGGGCGTTTCGAGATCGAAGGCGGCACGATTCCTTTGCCCCAGAACATCCACTTCCCCATCGGGCCGGCGGAGCTGTCGATCTCGGCCATTCACCTCGGGTCACACCAGCGGGTCGAGGCCGACGGCACGACGACGAATTTCCGCTACTTTGGATTCGACGGCGGCGTCGACATCAACCCCGGCGGCGTCGACGTGCGCGGCAAGGGGATCAAGTTCTATTTCCCCGTGAACGGCCCCCTGTCGCTCTGTTACCTTGAGATCAAGAGCCTCGCCATCGATCTCGTCATCCCCGGCAGCGCCAGCAAGGACTCTGCCACGCTGCTGATTTCGGGATTCCTGAGCGTCGGAGGCACGGGTGGCGACCCCGAATATGAAGGGGGCGTCAGTTTCTCCTTGCCCAAAGCGAAGATCGCGGGCGGCGCCGCCATGAAGTACCGGCCGAAGAAGCCCGCCTTCCTCGTCGATGCCTTCGTCGAGCTGTCGACGCCCATCCCGCTCGGCGCCACGAGCCTCGGCATCTACGGTTTCCGCGGCCTGTTTGGCATGCGCTATGTCGCGACCAAGCACCAGGCCGGCGTGCAGGAGACCGATACGTGGTTCGATTTCTACAAGGCCAGGACGCCCCCCGATGGAAAGGAAGGGGTGACCGTCTCCAAGTTCGAGATACCGGATCAGACCGCGGGCTACGACAGCACCTACTCGATCGGCGCCGGTGTGTCGCTCGCCACCGCGCAGGACAGCGGCAAGACCTTCTCCTGCAAGCTCTTCCTCCTCCTTTCCCTGCCGGACCTGATCTATCTCGAAGGCAAAGCCAACATCCTTGGTGAACGCGTCGGTCTCACCGGAGAGGATCCGCCGTTCTTTGCCTTGCTCGCCATCAGCTCGCAGTCGGTGGAGCTCGGCGCCGGCGTCAATTACAAGTTGCCGAAGGAGGGCGCGAACCAGGGACAGATCCTCGACTTGAGCGCCGAGATGCGCGCGGCCTTTTTCTTTCAAAACTCGTCGGCGTGGTACATCAACATGGGTACGGTGCAGAAGCCGACGACGGCGCGGGTCCTCACGCTGTTCGACGCGACGTCGTATCTGATGCTCTCCGCGGCCGGGATCGCCGCGGGCGCCGGCGTCAGCTACGGATTCTCCAAGAGCTATGCCGGTGGCCTGGTGCATGCCTCGGTCGGCGTCTACATCAAGGTGGGCGGCTTCATCAGCTTCGAGCGGCCGCAGATCGGCGGCTTCGCCATGCTGGGCGGCCACGTCGACGTTTCGTTGATGTGGCTCAGCTTCTATATCGTGATCGACACCTCGCTCTCCGTGGAGGTGCCGAAGCCGTTCTACGTTCGGGGGAGCGTGCATCTGTGCGTGGGCATCACCATCGGCTTCTGGAAGTTCAAGAAGCACATCGAGAAGTGTTTCGACGTCGAGTTCAAGTGGGAGAGGGACCCCAGTGTCGACACCACGCCCGTGCTGCCGTTCAAGGACATGTCAAATCCGAACGCGCTGCCGCCGGTCAGCGCGACCAACATGCTTTCGGGCGAGACTTTCAAGGTCGTGTATCTCGGCACCTCGCTCCCTTCAGCCGGCGCGGCGCAGCTCGACGGGGCCGTCCTGCCGCTCGATACATGGGTCGACCTGGAGTTTCTGAAGGGCCTGTTGCCCGGCCCCGCAGTGGATGCTCGCATCGGCCGGCTGTCCGGACAAGCGCCGGCGAACTCAATCGATTACGTGCCCCCCGCGGAGGTGGCGCACAAGGTGAAGCACGAGTACGCCATCACGGCGCTGGAGATCAAAGCCTGGAACGGCAACGCCTGGGTCGACTACCGCCCTTACCAGGCGATGAGCCCGCCTGCCGCGCTGGCTGCCCTGGCCGCCAACCCGGCTGCCTACAAGGACGGGTTCTGGATGAACTCGGGTGCCGGCTTCAACAAGATCCGCCTGCTGGCGGAGACGTCGCTCTCCTACATGCAGCAAGGTCAGCCCGGATGGTACGTCCCCGAGCAGATGGGCATCACGAGCGCCACGCTGTTCTGTCAGACCAAGCTTCGCGACCCGCATTGCATCACCTGGGCGGCCGTGCCGCCGGGAACCGTCTATCCCGATGGGAAGTGGCAGCAGATGAGCACCGTGCTGTATCGCGTGGCGGGCGGGACGGGCACGGTGATCGATTGGAACGGTCCCGCCGGAGTGCTGCGCTCGCTGATATTCGCCAACGAGGCCACCGCGCAGATCGTGTTCAACAAGCCGTGCGCGGAAGTCGACCTCAAGCTGACCACGTTCTCCTCCGGAGCCGCCCTCCGGTTCTACAAGCGCGAGACCGTCGGGGCGACGTCCGTGTATACGCTGGTGGAAACCCGCTCGTTGACGCAACTGCAATTGCTGGCGCCGGTCCGGTACGACCATCCCGAGGCGCCGGTGGCGAAAGTCGAGATCGAGCCGGTCCATGCCGACCCTGCCGTCGTCTACGCCTCCAGTGTGCAGATCGAGGCCCTGCACCGGGAGGTCTACGAAGGTCCGGCCGGCGCCGCGACCGATGCGCTGCGGGCGAGGGTCCAAGGTCTCGAGCAGGATCTCGCACGGATCCGGAGCACCGGGTGCTCGCCGAACGGGATCACGGCGGATCCGTTGGGGCCGGCGCTCCAGGCTCTGCAATCGCAGGTCGAGGAATGCCACCGCCAGCTCGCCGGGCTGCAGGCCGCGCAGACGAAGGCGTGCAAGGAAGCCGCCGATTTCCGCGGCCGGTTCGCACGGTGCTTCCCGCACGTGCCGTCGGCGTTCAGCTATGACCTGGTCGAGGAGCGCGATGCGGCCGGACGGTCTCAGCTCCGGTTCAGCGTTTACGACGATCAGGCCGACGCCGTCCTGCTGAACGGTCTCCATCGCTACCCGGATGCCGCGGCGGCAGAGCGGGCGATGATCGATACGCTCGAACGCGCGCGCAGCGCCGGGGCGTATGCGATCATGAACCCGCGGGCCGGCCAGTATTTCTTTCACATCGTGGACGCGTCGCGCACGTTCACCGCCGCCAGCCCGGCGCTGTTCGCCACTCTGGATGAGCTCATCGTCTTCACCGAGAAGACGCGGGCAATGTTGCAGGCGGTCCCGAGCCTCGCACCCGCGCGCCGGGTGGCGGGGAAGCTGCCGTGTCCACGATGCCAGTGCCAAGGTCTCGACCATCTCGACTGCTGGAGCGATCTGGAGGTCGTCGAAGCGATCGACCCTCATGATTGCCACCCCATCTCGGTGGTCTCCGCGCACGATCTGTTCTGCCGGCAATACGACAAGCTGTATCGCGAGCTGTACGCGGCCAACCAGCACAAGCTCGACGAGCTGACGCGCCGCTGTGAGGAGCTGACGCGCGAGGTGGAGAGCCAAAGCGCGGCATGCCAGGCGCTGAGCGATCAACTGGCGGCCGTTCAGCAGCTCCTCGGCTTCGTCAACGGCCACGGCCCGCTACGTCCGCCGGACGGCTATCCCTGTTCGACCTTGCTCCACGAGGTCTGCTGCCTTTCGCTCGACGATCACCAGCTCAATCTCACGGTGCCGGGCCAGGCGGCCATCGAGCAGGACTATGGGAACGCGGTCCAGGCCATTGAAAAGTGGCTCACCCCGGTGTGGCGGCCCGACACGACGTACTCCATTCGTCTGCAGGTTCGCGACACGGTGAACGGCTCGCCGACTCCCGCCAGGGACTTCTATTTCGGCTTCCGCACGGCCGGGCCGGTCGGGTATTTCCACACCGATCCCAAGGCCGGCTACGTCATGGCCGGCAAGACGCCCGACCAATACCTGCTCACCGGCCTCAAAGGCTACATCGACTACCGCCGCTCGTACCCGAACGCCGACGGCGAGCTCATCCGGGCGAAGCCGTTGTTCTACGAGGACGCACGCATCCTGCTGTTCTTCACCAAGCGCTACGTCTATCATTTCTTCGGCTCATGGCCCGCCTACAACGGTCTGCCCGCGCTCACGGGCAACGAGATGCAGATCGTCGTCAAGGACCCGGCGGAAAACACTTCGATTCCGAATCCGCCGCCGCCCAACGTGACCACGACCGCGATTCCCCAGGCCGTTGTGTCCTGGCCGGCGGACGACGATCCGCGCATCCCCGAGGACGTGCGGACATTGCTGAACCTGCGCAACCCGGAGCTCCTCAATCCCGATTTCGTAGGCGGGAAATGCTGGACGTCGGGCGGCGACATGATCAAGCCGGCCAGCGTGTACACCCAGGTGACGCCGCGCTACCTCAAGCCGCTCAAGCTCTACACGGCGATCGTGAACAACGTCTACCAGGGGCGGATCCAGGAAGTGCACCGCTACGTTTTTCAGACGTCGCGCTATCCGGATTTTGCCGCGCAGGTGAACAGCTATCGCCTCGACGACGGCAAAGGAAACCAGCGCGACGCCGTCTTCCGCATCGACGTGCCGCTGACGGTTGCGGACGTCAACCTGATGTATGACGTCGTGACGGGAAACCTCTCCGCGCCCAATGCGGCGCTGGCCGGCACCTGGGCCGATCCCTTCGACCGTCTCGTGGAGGGCGTGCTCGCGCGGCCGCCGCTCGATGCCGCCGCAGGCACCGAATTCAACGTCGTCCGCAACAGCACGACGAATGCCGTCGTGGCGGTGTGGGTTCGCAACCCTGAGCCGTTCAACGATCCGAAGCTGCCTGACGACGTCCTGCCGCGTACCCTGCGCGTGATGCAAGGGCTGAGCCCCGATCTCGCCTATCAGGTCTTGTTCTCGAAAGACCGTTCGCAGGCCTTCGTGATGCATCCGTCGAAAGGGATCCCCGTGACCCAGATGAAGCTCCGCTTCGCGTACGTCGAGTGGGATGGCTCCGACTACGTGGACCGCACCGTGGTCGTGACCGGCACCCTTCCTACCAACGTCTGAGATCGCGTGACGATTATGGCTACCATAGCTACGACCAAAAACGCTCCGATCGTTTTCCCGGCGACGGAATTCAAGGTGCAGTCCCCCTATCTCTACCTGCAGACCGTGGGCTCGACCGGCGCCGACGGCAGCTCCTACGGTGCCCAGGCGCGCTGGATTCTGCTGCGCAACCTCGGCGACACTCACCTGGCGAAAGGGAATTACGCCGCGACGAAGGTGAACTTCAACCGGCCCGACGACTCCGTGACGTTGTTCCGCTCGCCGTACGTCCAACGGTTTCCCCTCGTCGTGGACTTTTCCGTCGCGCCCGCCGTGGTGAACGACGCGCTGGCGTTCTGGATCTACAAGCTCACCGAAAAGACCACGGTGGTATACGTCCATTTTCGCGACACGGCGAGATACGCCGCCGTGCGCGCCGCCACCGACCCGGCAGCGCAGCCCCAGCAGTTCGTCCAACAATATTGTCCGGGCTTGATGGAGGTGGAGCTCAAGGACAAGCTCTTCTTCGCGGCGGAATTCGACGTGGCGCGCGCGGCGGTCACCGTCATGCGGGCGGAGGCGTTGAGCGTCGAGACGAACGTCCCCCTTGCGCCCCTGTTCGTGTCCTGCCGGAAGAAGTTCACGAACGAGGCGTGGTGTCCTCCTGCCGACCACCCAAGCCCGCCGGACCGGCCGCGGATGGGGCGGCGGGCAGTGCCGGCGGATGCTCCTGCCATCTGCGGCGGGCCCAACCTGCTGAGCAACGGCGGTTTCGAGCAGGACCCCGCCGCCGGCGCTTTCTGGTTCGGGACGGATTACGTATTGCAGGGAGGCGCCCACCCCGGTGTCATCAGCGTGACGGCGGACGCCTCCAAGGTGAATCCTTGGTGGCGGGGACTGCCGCACTTGGGAGCGAAATTCCTCACCGTCGACGGCGACACGGTGCCCGGTAAGGCGGTGTTGCGGTTCCGGCTGATCGTGGACCGCGGGACCGACTACAACTTCACCGGCTGGCTGTCCTCCATCGACACGACGACCAAAGACCATCCTTCCGTCCCGCTGCAAGCTCGGTTCACGTCCGCCGGCATGGTGCGGAATTTCGATCTGGCGACACCGTCTGCCCTCAACGTATGGGAGCCGTTCACGATCGCGTGGAATTCGGGGGCTTCCGAGGTGGTCGTCGTCGAGATCTTTTCGTCGTCCGTCGCCGGCCAGGGCAACGACTTCGGCCTCGACGACCTCTGGTTCTGCCAGAGCAAGAAGAACGACTGCCCGGCGCGCATCCGGTCGGAGAACATGCGCTCCATCCGTTTCGACGTGACGGAGGGGTATCCGCGCAAGGCCGAGCTGGAGACCTACGACGATTACATCGCGGGCGCGCTTTGGGAGAACCTCGGCAAGCTGGCGTTGACCCTCGACGACAACCTGGCGTTCAGCCGTCTTGAACCGGAGCCCGGCGCGGTGAACGGCCAGTGGCAGAAGTTCAATGATCAGGCGCTGCTCAATACAGCCAACTATCAGGACCGCTGGACGCGCCCCGGCGGCCTGAAGGAGGGCGTGCAGCGCTACATCGCGTTGAGCAACACCGATCCGCTCGCCGTCGACACGCTGCCGGGCGCCGTCCAGCCGCAGGATGGCTCTATCCAGGTCAGCATGCTGGACGCCCTGCGCATGGTGTCCCTCGATTTCCACGTGGCACGCATGCTCGGACTTGGGGTCCTGGACCTCGACTTCGGGAGCGACACGGACGAGCTCATTTATCTCGGCGTGTACGATACCGAGGGCGCGCTCGACGACTCCAACGTCGCGCGACCGGTGCGCCATTACTACATGGGCGTCCCGACCCGGCCGGTCGATCACCGCCTGCCGGACACGCCCCTCCTGAAAGAGGTGACCTACGGCCTGACCGTCGACAACGGAGAGCCGCAGCCGTCCTTGCTCACCGATCCTCAAGGGTACACGCCGGACGGTCTCGCACGCTATGTCAACCTGTTCATCGAGCCGGACGACGACCTTGCGTCGCTGAATCCATTCTTCGTTCCGCCGGTCGAGTTCTCTGCGACCGACAAGACCTCCAGTCTGTTCTACGGCGTCGAATACTGCAAGCAGGGCGAGGCTGCATGGCGCAAGCCGGAGATCGCGCACGACGCGGTGTACAAGGATCTCGACACCCCGCCGCAATTCGAAGCGCTGCCGCTGCCGAACAACCACGATTCCGCCAAGCCGATCCTGCGCCATGAAGAGCGAGAGAACGGCGTCCATGAGTACGGCGGCTACGGCATCAACTGGTTCTCCCGTGTTTCTCCCGTGGGAAACGTGGTGGCAACCGATGCCACGGCCATCAAGAAAGCGGCCCGCCTGCTGCCGCCCACCAATTTTGCCGTGCAGCTCATTCAATCCGAGTCGCCGCTCATGCTCACCACGGCCGCCGAGCAGGGCGCGCTGGCGAATCTGACCGGGCCCGACAAGACGCTGGTTCGCGTCACGTTCGACTATTTCCACACGCACGACGTCAACTACGGATTTGCCGATACTGTGGAGCTGTTCTTCCGGCAGGACCTGCCGCGCAACGTGGTGGGAGCCGTCAAATCCGTGGACGACGATCCGGCCGACGGCCGCAACGCCATCCTCCGCACCGCAGGCTACACGGTGAACAGCCAGGGCACGACCATCGATCCGGCGCTCGCTCCGGCCTTGTTCGGCAACTTCGTGGGTGGCGTGCTCAGTTGCCAGCAGGAGAGCTACGTCATCGCCGCCGTGTCCCCGTCGGCCGTGGCGGGCGAAGGTCCCATCTTCACGGTGCAGAAAAACGTGAAAGGGAACCCTTCCGATCCCGGCTCCTCGGGAGCCTTCGTGACCGTGCAGGAGTACGTCAAACCGGACGTGAGCTCCGCCAACGCGCAAGTGATCTTCATGGCCGTGGAAAACATGGCCGATGCGAGCTCCTGGGGCACGCCGAACCCGCTGTCGCGAACGATCGCCATCGGCGACAGCTCGTGGACGACGCACCAGGAAACGTACGTGCAGGATGGCGACACCGTCACGGTGAGCCTGCGCGGCGTGCTGTCTGCGGCCATCGCGACGGCGGAACCGCTGTCGGCGCCGGAACCGGGAGTCTACCGGCTCGATTTTCAAACCTATCTCTTGTCACACCATCCCCAAAGCGCCGAGGCCGATCCGGTGGAGTGGTACAAGGGCGTGGTCCGCGTTGCGAGAGCTCACGATCCGAATGGCCCGAAGAAAGTCCTCGAGGTGCTTCTCGTGGAGCACGCCGGCGACGGTCAGCCGCTCGTGCTGCACGTCGTCGACAACGACTTCGACCCGGCCGACCCGATCATCACGGGCGTTCCGGTGACCGTGAACTATTATCCGGGGTACAAGGTCTACCTGCATGCGGATGCAGCGCACGGCTTCGGGGAGAGCACGATTCTGCCCGCGGCCGGCGAAGGTAACCGCAGGACATGGCTCGGAGCCCGGTCGCGCGATACCGCGCAGCAGGTTTCGTCGCCGGTGGGGCTCCCCGCGCCCATCGTGGCGCTCGAATTCATCCCGCCTCTCGAGCCCGCGCAGCCGAGGGGCGGTGATTATGCGACGCGGCCCGACTTCTATTTCAAGTCATCCTATACCTTCCGGATCGACTTCGCGCACAAACCGTTTGCGGTGGCGATGTATCGGACGAACGACGAGGCCATCCTCCGCACCTTGTACAAGGACGACACCTACGACGCCGTCCGGCAGCAACTCGCGCTCCTCGGCGAAGACGATCCCCATGGCGCCGAACGCTGGCGGAACCTGCTCAGCTTCGACTACGTCTATGACGTTCCCGGCCCCGGCCATCCATACTTCGATCCAACCCACTCGAACACGAATGGAACGTTCAGAAAATTTCCAGCCGAAGATGGATACGCGTTTCCCAATCCCGACAAGGGAGGTGCGCTCAACAGCTCCGCTCCGGGTGTGATCCTGGCCGGTCTGCGGGAAGCCGTCGCCGGCGCGTTCACGGCGCTCACCGAGCTGCCGCTGATCTACGACTTCATCAAAGGACCTTCCTACGTGCCCGTGCCGAAGCCGCAGAACATCCGCAATACGCAGGGGACTCTGCTGCCACCCAACGATCCGGCGTTCGACATGGCACCGATGGCGAAGCGGACCGGTAACGGGTTCGAGGTTCAGTTCACGGACTTCACGCTCGACGGAACGGGCAACAACGTTTTCTTCTACTGCGGCCGCGAGATTGGAAACCGGGGACGCCTGGGCGATCCGGGTCCCATTGCCGGGCCGGTTCAATTGATCAACACGCGCCCGCCCGATGCGCCCGCCGTGAAGAAGATGTACGTACGAGAACCGGACCTGCTCGCCGGCCTCGGTCCTGCCGTCAACTTCGAAGTCAACGCGTATCCCGCCGTGCAAAGGGTGAGGCGCATGCTCATCTATCGCGCCACCGATGCCGCCGGCGCGCTCTCGGCGCGCACGATGCAGCTCGTGAAGACCGTCGACCTTGAGGCGACCGGTCAGGCCGGCAAGCTGAGCCTCTCGTTGTCTGATGACTTCGAGAGCGGGTTCGTGCCGTATGGAGATCCCCTGTTCTACCGCCTCGTGGCGCTCCGTAAGGTGAAGAAGCCCGACGGAGGAACGGATTGGGCTCCCTCGCAACCCTCGAAGGTGCTCCTGACGGTGATGATCGATACGATCAACCCGGAAGCGCCCGAAATCACCTACACCTCGGACGGTCTTTCCGGGAGTCCGGCGACCTTGACGGGGGTCATCCTGGCGTGGCCCACGACGGTTTATAACGGCACTTACTATCTGGACAAGATGAGCAGCGCCGGCAACTGGCTGACGATCTACCGCCTCAAGACCAACCAGAGCGTCACCGTGAACCTGGCGGCCACCGATCTCGGAACCAACGTCCTCCCCAAGGAAAACGCCGACGAGGGACAACCGGTGTACAACCGGTTCCGCGTACGGGTGGAGAACTCTTCAGGCCTCTTCAGCCTCACCGACAAAGTGCTCACGATTTGAGCTCTACCGCGCAGGCCGCTCAGAAGCTCAGGCGCACTCCCAGACGCAACGATCGCGGCGGCGTGCGCAGCACCGGTTTCAGGTAACCCGGATTGACGGGAGTGGGGGAGGAATTGTCCGCCTCCTGGAATCCCCAGCGCTCGTCCAGCAGGACGGGCCGCTGGGCGTTCAGCAGGTTGAAGACGTCGAAGAGGAGGTTCACCCTTGCCGGTCCCACGGTGAGGGGATAGCCGAGGTGGAGGTCCACGTCGTAGTCGTCCGGCGTCCGCCCCTCGGCGCCGCGCTCGGTGAGGAAGAACTCGTAGCGGGCGTAGATGTCCGAGTAGCCGTAGCGCGTCAGCGGCGTGCCGGACCGGTAGTAGGTCGAGAGGCCCACCATCAGCTTCCAGGGAGTCTCGTAGATCCCCGCGAGCTTGAATTGATGCCGGCGGTCGTTCGACAGCGGCCCCTTGTTGGTGATCCTGGAGAGGTCGCTGCCGTTGGTGAAGAAGTCGTAATAGTCATAGGCCGCCGAGATGTTGGGATCGGCGCCGACGTTGGTGAACGGCGAGTAGAGGCCGTCGAAGTTGCCGTCCAGCTTGGAATAGACGTAGGAGGCGAGGGCCTGCCAGTGGTTCGAGAGGCGCTTGGTGGCGTCGAGCTCGAGGCCCTTGTAGACGCGCTTCGGCTTCGGCGCCGGGAAGGTCTGCGAGTAGTCGAGGGTGAAGACCCGCTGCATGATGCCGCGGCCCGGATTGCCGATGCAGTAGGTGCCGTCGCTGCGGCAGAGGAAGTCCTCGATCACCTCGCCATAGTTGCGATAGACCCCCTTGATCCCCAGCGCCAGGTCGGGGAGGACCTCGCGCTCATAGCCGAGGATGTACTCGTTGATGTACTGGTTGCGCAGGTCGGGGTCCGCGGGCTCGGTGAAGCCGCCGAAGATGGCCGAGGTCAGGCCGATGTCCTCTTCGGCGCCCGGGTCCGGAGCGGTGCTGGTGGGGCTGTAGTTGAAGATGCGCGCCTGCCGCTCGAAGGAGAAGGAACGGATCACCAGGTCCATGGGGATCTGCTCGTAATACCGCCCATAGGAGAAGTAGAGCTTCGAGCGGCCATTCCCGCTCGGGTCCCAGATGAGGCCGAAGCGCGGCGCGAGATCTTTCTTGAGATCGATCTGCTGGGTGCCCTGGGCGTCGATGATCTGCTGGCGGTCCCAGCGCAGGCCGAGGTTGAGGGTCAGGTTCGGCAGCACGTTCCAGCGATCCTGGAGATAGACCGTCGAGTTCTTGTGCTGGGGCGCGGCGGTGAGCTGGGAGACCGGGGCGCTGGCGACCGTCGCCGTGGGCGTCGTCCAGTAGAAGTGGCTGTAGACCGGCTTGCCTGGGTTGACGGCGTTGGCGAAGACGTCGATCTGCTGGCCGCCAGTGAAGCGGCGCACCACGTCCGCCGACTCCTTCTCGTACTCGAGCCCGAGCTTGATCTCATGCTTCGACAGGTAGCGGGTCACGGAGCCGCCCTCGAAGTCGCGCTTGAAGGTCTTGGTCTGGAGCAGCCCGAAGCCGCCGGTCTGGAAGAAGTTGTCGTCCACCGAGCGGAACTGGATGACGTCGCCGGCGGCGCTCGCCGGTCCCACCGAGTTCTCCTCGCGGTGCTGGGCCACCTGCCCTGCCAGCAGCCAGGAGGCGGCGAGGATCCCCTGGTAGCGCAGGGCGTAGTCCTTGCCGCCGAAGCTGCGCACGCCGCCGAAGGTGAGCGGGTCGCCGTTGAGCGAATGCTGGGCGTCGTCGATGGCGCCGGTATCGTCCCGCGGGTCCTGGAAAAAGAGGCCGATAAGCGACTGGCTGCCGGTGAGGTGCCAGGTGAGCTTTCCCGATCCCAGCTTGTGGTCGCTGTTCGACGTCACCGTCTGGCCGGCGAGCGGTCCGCCGGGCAGGGTGCTGTCGAGCTTGTTGTCGACCTTGTCGTAGGCGGCGAAGAACCAGAGCTTGTCGGTGACGATACGGCCGCCGATGTCGAGCCCATAGTCCTGCTGCCGGAAGCCGGCGGTGGTGCCGCCGGTCGAGACCACGGTCTCGGCGTGGCTCTGCAGCGAGTCGTTGTCGAAGTAGCCGAAGACGTCGCCGTGGAACTCGTTGCCGCCCGACTTGGTGATGACGTTGATGATGCCGCCGGTCGAGCGGCCGAATTCGGCTTCGTAGCCGCCGGTCTTGACGTCCACCGCCTGGATGAACTCGAAGTTCAGCTCCTTGCCCTGGAAGCCGAACTCGGCGCCCGTGGTGTTGACGCCGTCGATGTAGAAGACGTTCTCCGCCCCGGTCGAGCCGTAGACGGCGATCGACGCTTGTCCGGCGTTGTCCGGGTTGGCATCGGAGGAGACGCCGGGGGTGATCTGGACGATGGCGGAGTAGTTGCGGCCGGTGGGGAGGGTCTGGATGGTGGCGGCGTTGAGGTTGGTCCCCACGGCGGCGGAGGTGGTGTCCACCACCGGCACGGCGCTGGTGATGGTGATCGACTCGGTGACCGCGGCCCGCAGGTTGACGTTGAGCGTGGAGTCCTTGTTCAGCCCTACCGTCACGCCCTGCTTCATCTCGGTGGCGAGGCCCTGGCCGGTGAAGGAGACGGAGTAATCGCCCGGCGGCAGCAGGTTGAGGCGGTAGGAGCCGGTGCCGTCGGTGACCGCGGTGCGCGATCCCTGGAGGGCCGGGCTCCGGGCCTCGACGGTCACGCCGGGCAGCACGCCGCCAGCCTCGTCGGTGACCCGTCCGACGATGCCGCCGGTGGTCTGCGCGGCGAGCGGGGCGGCGAACGCCAGGGTTAGGACGACCGGAAGCAGCCATCGACGCAACGAGCTCATCGCGACCTCCTTCGTGGGGGACATGATCGTGACGGAGGAATGTACCACAGGCAGTCCCTCCGAGGGCCGGCGCGCAAAACGGTTTGGCGCGCACATACGTAGTTGAGGCTGATCAGATCACAGATTAATTCAACAGCCTCCAGACATTGTGTCGACCCACTCTCTCCACCCTGCGAAGCGCCTCCCGGCAGCAGCGCGCGCTCCTCCGGGCGGTACTGTGGGCCATCCCTGCCTTCGACCCAACTAATTTTCGACATGGCAGAAGGAGGATCCTGCAAATGAGAAAGCTTTCCGTAGTCTGGATCATCGCCCTCCTGGCGCTCGCCGCGCTTCCCGCGACGGCCGCCGATCGCGTCATCTATAACGGAGTGGACCTCTGGAATACCCCCGGCGGCGGCACCACCTTCGCCGATTTCTCCCGCCACCCTCTCCCGGCCGGCTTCTTCTGCGAGAAATCGGAGCCATTCACCGGCCGCATCGTCTTCCGGGGTGTCCCCGTTGCCACGGGTACGCCCGGAGCCCTGGGGAAGACCGACACCATCGTGCAGCGCCTCGATGACGCCGTGTTCAACAAGAACGGAGTCGCGGCGACGCGAATCCAGGTCCGCGCCATGGCCTTCGAGAGCGTTGCGCCGGTGGCGACCGCCTGCGGCGCCTTCAACGTCAAGGTGACGCTCGACGGCGAGCAGCCGATCACCCAAATGCGCGTCTTCACGGACGGTCGCTTCCTGGCTCCGATCTCCGTCAACGTGAAGATCGGCTTCACTCCGGTCGTGGGACCGGCGCGCGAGCTCCTGGAGATTCGTAAGAGCCTGCGCTTCCCGGCCCAGCCGAAGGCGCGCTGGACTGCCAAGTTCGCCGCGGACAAGCCGGCGCATCCCGGCGTGATCCTGGTGGATACGGACGGCGACCGGGTGCCCGACACCTACATTCCGGGCACCTCGAACTTCGCCGCCGGGGTGCAGCGCACCAAGACTCTTGAGGACCAGCCCGTCATGCTCTGCCACATAACCGACGACTGCAGTCACTGCACGGGCTGAGCAGCCCGTTACCAGCGGTCCGGCTGCCTGGCCGGACCGCTTCTTTCCTGTATGCTCAGCCCCATGAATCCTCTATCCCTTGAAATTTGGAGCCAGGGCCTGCTCTACGAGAACTACCGGCGGACCGTCCGCCGCAACGGCAAGGTCTTCGACGAGGTCTACCGGAATCCCATCCACACTCCGGAGGACGTGGACGTGCTGCGGCCGTTGCCGCCGCTGTGGGTCCTCGCCATCGGCGAGGACTGGTGCCCGGACGTCTACCACACACTCCCCACCTGGGCGCGGCTCGCCAGGGAGCTGCCGGGCTGGGAGCTGCGCGTCTTTCCCCGCGATGCCCACAAGGAGCTGATGCGCCATTTCCTGTGGCGGAAGGACAACCTGCGCATCCCGGTCTATGCCTTCTACGACGAGGCTCTGCGTCTCCAGACCTGGTGGTCCGGGCGCAGCGCCCCCGCCGAGAAGGCCCTGCAGGAGCTCAACGGCGGCCGTCCCTTCGGCGAGCTCTCGCCGCAGGAGCGCACGCGCGTCGGCGAGGCCTTCGAGGAGGGATATCGCAACCAGTTCCGCCGCGCCAACCTCGACGAGATGCTGGCGCAGCTCCGGGCGTTTTTTCACCTGGGGTGAGGTGCGGCGTAACCGCCAAGCGCAATCGTAGTATGATCTTGGGAATCAGGAGACGACCCATGGCTCAAGCGATAGTGTCCAAGGACTACCAGGTTGAGATTCCGGAGGAGGTCCGTCGCGAGGTCTCGCTGGTGACGGGCCAGAAGGTCCAGGTCTTCGCCAGGAATGGCGTGATCACCCTGGTGCCCCAGAATCGTGATTAGGCCCCTTGACGCCCTTGACGCCCCTGAGCTTTAGGTGTATCGTCTGGTCATGACGCGAAAAGCCCACACCCTCGTCGACGAGATCACCCAGCACGTGAAGCAGGGACTCGAGGAGCGTCTGTCGACCTTTGACGGCCACGAGCGCTCGCTGGCCGGAATCGGCTCGCCCCGGGATCTGGCCCAGCGTATGCTGGAGATCGTACCCATGGTTTCGCGCTGGGACGAGCTCCTGGGGCCGTTCTACGGCACCGGCCAGGTGGCGAAGATCCTCGGCGGCGTCTCGCGGCAGGCCATCGCTGACCGCCGGGAGCGGCGGACGCTCCTGGGACTGAAGACCGCCGACGGTGTGATGGTCTATCCGACCTTCCAGTTCGACGAACGGAACCAGGTACTGCCGGGGTTGGCGGAGATCCTCCAGGCCTTCCGCAACAGCGCGGTGGACGACTGGACCCTGGCTGGCTGGCTGGTGGCCCCTTCGAAAGCGCTGCATGGCCAGTCCGCCGTCCAATGGCTGCGCGCTGGTGGTGCCCCGGACGCTGCCCTTGCGCTCGCCCGTGATGCCGCTCGGCGCTTCGCTCAGTTTCCGCCGGCAGAAAACTCGACGGTAGCGGCTGGCAGATCTGGGAAAGCAAAACCAAGGACCTAAGGGACATCAAGGACATCAAGGACGAAGAGCGAGGCTTGCTCGTCCCTGATGTCCTTAGGCCCTTGCTCCGTCTTTAAAGCCGAGTTCACCGGCATCGTTACCCGCCCCAGAACCTCCGCCCCCTCCATCCGTATCTTCAGGAATGAAAATCCGCACCCAGCTCGTCCTCGCCTTCCTGCTGCTCGCGGTGGTGCCGCTGGCGGGGATCGTCCTCTACTCCTACTATTCGTCGCTGCGCGCCGTGCGGCGAGCCACGGAAACGGAGGCCCGGACGCTGACGCGGGAGATGAACGGCCGGCTGGCCGTCATCAAGAGCGAGCTGGGGCGCGGCGTCGAGCGGATGGGGGACGTGCCGCTCCAGGCCGTGGTGCGGGCCGCGAAGGAGGGGAAGCCCGATCCGGATCTCGACCGCATGGTCCGCGGCTTCGGCGAGGCCGCCCCTCTCCTCCGTGCGCTGGAGTTCGTCCCCGCGCCGCCTTCCTCGCCCGCGCCGCGAGCCACCTCGCAGACGGCGCCGCAGGCTCCCGCGCCGCCCACTCCGCCCATCCCCCCTGCCGTGGCTCCCGGCGAGCTGCCGCGCACTGTCGAACCAGCCCATCCCATGGTCATCGACGTCACGGCGATCCTGCGCGACGTCAAGAAGGAGCTCGAGGCCGAGCCCGGGCAGGACCCGCGGGCGGCGGCGGCCATCGGCCAGGCTCTGCGGGAGGTGTCCGGCGCGGAATCTCCTGCCGTCGTTCCTTCCCGCCAGGATGCCGAGCGACTCCGGGCAGAGATCGACAAGCGGGTCGAGGAGCACCTCGCAGGACAGGCCGACGAGCACCGCCAAATGGCTGAGAAGCTCCAGCAGGCCATGCAGCAACGAAAGGCGCAGGAAGCTGCCATGAGGCTGGCGTTCGGCCGCGACTTCGAGGTGCCGGTGGTCGAGCATGGGGAAGTCGTCGGCAAGCTCAAGGCGCAGGTGAAGAGCGACGAGGTCCTGCGCCGCATCCTGGCGCGCACGGGCGGCGGCGAGGGGGAGATCGCCTTTGCCGTGGACGGCCAGGGCGGCGTCCACACCGCGAGCGACGCGGACCGCCAGCGTCTCGAAGGGCTGCCTCCCCTGATGCGGGCCGTGCACGCGAGCGCCGGCTCGGCGCGCTGGATCCTCGACGACTGGGTGGTGGCCTCCTCGCAGGACGCGGACACCGGCCTTATCTTCGGCATCGCCCGGCCGGTGCCGCTGGAAGAGGTGCGGCAGACGGCGGCGCGCAACTTCGGCTATGGCCTGGGGCTCACGGCTCTGGCCCTCTTCGGCATCCTGCCCCTCTCGACCCGCATGACCCGCAACCTGCGCGTGGTCACCGAGGGCGCGGATCGCATCGCCCAGGGCGACCTGGAGACGCGGGTGCCCGTGCGCTCGAAGAACGAGTTCGGCCGGCTCGCCCTGGCCTTCAACCGCATGGCCGCGGATCTCAAGCAGCATCAGCAGCAACTGCTGGAGGAGGAACGGCGGCGCAAGGAGCAGGAGATCGCACAGGCCCTGCTGCAGACCGAGTACGACCGCAAGAGCCGCGACCTGGAGGAGGCCCGGCGCTTCCAGCTCTCGCTCCTCCCCCGGACCCTCCCCGAGCATCCCGGCTTCGAGATCGCGGTGTCGATGCGCACGGCCACCGAGGTGGGCGGCGACTATTACGACTTTTTCCTCGCCGACGACGGCACGCTGACCGCCGCCATCGGCGATGCCACCGGCCACGGCGCGCGGGCGGGCACCATGGTCACCGCCGTCAAGAGCCTCTTTTCGGCCGACGCCGGAGCCTCGAACCCCCGGCAGTTCCTCGCCGAGGCGGCCCGGGCGGTCAAGCGCATGGCCCTCGATCGCATGGCCATGGGGCTCGCCCTGGCGCGCCTGGAGGGGCGTGAGCTCACCGTCTCCTCGGCCGGCATGCCGCCGCTGCTGCTGTACCGGCGTGGGAGCACGAGCGTCGAGGAGGTGGCCCTCGCCGGCATGCCTCTGGGCGGCCTCGCCTTCGATTATGAAGAGCGGCGGCTGGAGATCGAGCCGGGGGACACGATCCTGCTGATGACCGACGGCCTCCCCGAGCTCGCGGACCCCGAGGGTGAGCCGCTGGGCTATCCGCGCGTGCGGTCGCTCTTCGCGGAGCTGGGCGGCCTGCCGCAGGCGGACCCCGCGGACGTCATCGCCGGCTTGGCCCGAGCCGCCGAGTCCTGGGCCGCCGGCCAGCCCTACCGGGACGACGTCACCCTGGTGGCCATCCGCATCCGCTGACCTCGCCCGTTGAAACTCCCATCCCCTGACTACCGTAGTGGTCGGGGGGAGGAGCTTCATGGATCACTCGCTGTCATCCGCCGCTCACGCCCGCGACACCGCCGCGACGCCCCAGGGCTTCAGCTTCCGCCGGCTGGCGCTGGTGGCCGGCCTCGACCTCAAGGAGAGCTTCCGGCGCCCGCTGTTCCTCATCTGGGCCGCGATCATGGCCTGGAACGGCTGGCTGATGTCGCGCAGTGAGTGGCTCTTCCGCTCGATCGACACCTCGCTGGGCAGCAACAAGGCCTGGGGCGACTCCGAGTTCCAGATCACCTACGTCTTCGCCCTCATCGGCTTCTTCCTCGTCGCTTTCTTCGTGGCCGTGGCCGCGGGCACGCCGCTGGTGCGCGACGAGGAGCTGAACGTGGGGCCGCTGCTGCATTCGACGCCGCTGCGGCCGGGCGAGTACGTGTGGGGAAAGTTCTCGGCGGCCCTGCTCTCGTCCCTCGCCGCCGTCGCCGTGCTGCCGGTGACCACCGGGATCTTCAGCCACTTCCTGCCGGACCCCACCCAGCCTGAGTCCTACGGTCCGTTCCACCTGCTGAGCTACCTGCGGCCGACGCTGGTCTTCCTGGTGCCGGCGGTGGTGTTCACGGCCGGCGCGGCCTTCGCCATCGGGCGGTTCACGGGCCGGCCGATCGTCGTCTTCCTGCTGCCCGTCATCCTGTTCCTCTTCTTCAACAACTTCTTGTGGCGCTGGTTCCCGCCGACCCTGGACCCCGCGGTCTCGGCGGTGCTGCGCCTCGTCGACCCCTCGGGCTTCCGCTGGTTGAAAGAGAGCTGGCTGTTCGTGGACCGCGGGCTCGCCTTCTACAACACGCGGCCGGTCGCCTTCGACCTGCCGTTCCTGCTGAGCCGGGTGGGATTGGTGCTCGCCGGCCTGTTGCTGGTCGACCTGTCGCGCCGCCACTTCGCGGGCGGGCTGCGGCGCACCCGGGCGCGGAAGGTCGTGATGACGCGCGAGGACGCCGTGGCCGCCCCTTCGACGGCGCCCGTCGGCTCGCTGGGCATGACCTCGCGCCCTCCGGGCTTCGCGCAGGGGGCCCTGGCGGTCGCCAGGTTCGAGCTCGCGGAGCTGCGCTCCCAGCCCGGGCTCTACATCTTCCTGCCGGCCATCCTGCTGTTCATGTACGTCCTCTACGCGGGAAGCTACGACAACCAGTTCGACGCCGTGCTGCTGACCCCCGGCACGGCCGCCGTCGACGGCCTGCTCGCCCTCACCGCGTGGCTCGTTCTCCTCTTCCTCTTCTACACCGTCGAGTCGCTGGAGCGGGAGCGCATCACGGGCGTGGGGCCGATGTTCTACACGACCCCGGTGCCCACAGCCTCGCTGGTGACCGGCAAGGCTCTGGCCTTGGGCGTGGTGGCGCTGGTGGCCATGGCGGCGGGGGTGCTGACGGCCGCCGTGGCCATCGTCCGCCAGGGCGGAGCGGTGGCCATGGACCTGCGGCCGTTCCTCCTCGTCTGGGCGCTGCTCCTGCCGCCGACGCTCATCGTGTGGACGGCCTTCGTGGCTGCCGTGCTGGTGGCCACTCGCAGCCGCTACGCCACCTACGGCATCGGCCTGGCCGCCATGATCCTGACCGTCCTCGCCTTCACCCAAAACCATCTGAGCTGGGCTGGGAACTGGCCGCTCCTCGGCGGCGGCACCGGCGGCTCGCCCATCACCTGGAGCGACCTGGGGACGTTCGACCTCGACCGCACGGCCCTGATCCTCAACCGCCTGCTGGTCCTGGCCCTGGCCGTGCCGCTCGCCTGGGCGGCCGTGCGCTTCTTCCCCCGCCGCGAACTCGACCGCCTGAGCCCCGCGCTGCCCGCCGCCGAGCGCCGGCGGACGCTGTGGGTCGCGGCCGGCCTGGCCGTCGTTCCTCTCGGTCTCGGGCTGGCGCTCTGGGGTCAGGTGAACCGCGGCTTCCAGGGCGGCGTGGTGGAGGAGAAGCACAAGGAGTATTGGCGGAAAAACCACGTCACTTGGCTCAACCAGCCGCAACCCTACGTCACCCACGTGGACATGGACCTGGATTTCGAACCGGCGGATCGGGCCTTTCGGGTGGCCGGCTCTTACGATCTCCAGAACCGTAGGGAGAAGGACCTGGACTGGTTCGCCGTCTCCGGCGGCACGGCCTGGAAGGGCCTGGCCTGGACCCTGAACGGCCGCCCCTTCCAGTCGGAGGACCGGGACGGCCTCTACGTCTTCCGTCCGCCGCAGCCCATGGCGCCGGGCGCCTCCCTGCGCCTCGGCTTCCGCTACCGCGGCACGATCCTCGCCGGCATCTCGAAGAACGGCGGCGACTTACCCCTGGGTGAGTTCGTCCTCCCCAGCGGCGTGATCCTCACCGGCCGCAATCCCGACTTCGTGCCGGTGATGGGCTACGTCGAGCGCATCGGGGTGGACGAGAAGAACCGCTACGAGCCGCGCATCTATCCGCCGCGGTTCTACGAGGGGATCACCGACGCGGACCTCGATCGCTCCGCCTTCACGCAGAAGATCCGCATCACGGCGCCGGCCGAGTACACGGTGAATTCGACCGGCGTGCTCACCGGCGAGACGGAGAAGGACGGCCGGCGCACGGTGACCTGGGAGAGCGACTATCCGCTGCGGGTTTTCAACGTCGCCGCCGGCCGTTGGGCGGTGAAGCGGGGGCCCGGCACGGCCGTCTTCTACTACCCCGGCCACCCCTGGAACGTGCCCAGCCTGCTGGAGGCCCTGAACGGCGCCCGCCGGTACTACGCCGAGTGGTTCGGTCCCTACCCTTGGCGCGAGTTGCGGCTCAACGAGTTTCCGGCCCTCGCGACCTACGCCCGCGGCAACGCCACTAACATCTTCTTCTCAGAGAACGCGGGCTTCCTGGCGCAGCGGACGCCGGCGGCCGATCCGGCCTTCACCGTCGCCGCCCACGAGTCGGCCCACCAGTGGTGGGGGCACATCCTGGCGGCGGGGGAGGGGCCGGGCGGCATCGTGCTCGCCGAGGGCGCGGCCAACTTCTCGACCCTGATGCTGCTGGAGCAGATGCGGGGCCTGCAGCCGCGCCTGCGGTTCGGCGCCCAGATCGAGGCCGAGTACGGCGAGCGCCGCCAGCCGTCCACCGAGAAACCCCTGGCCGAGACGCTGAGCACCACCGGCCGCCCTGGGGACCAGACAGTGGTCTACAACAAGGGGGGCTGGGCGCTCTGGATGATGCTGCACCAGATGGGTCGCGATCGTTTCCTGGCCGGTGCCCGCAACTTCATCACCACCTGGCACAAGAGCCAGGACCACCCGGTGATCGAAGACTTCGTGGCCGCCATGCGCCCCTACGCGGCGGACCCCGCGGCCTTCGACGACTTCGTCCGCCAGTGGTTCTTCGAGCGGGTGATCCCGGAGTATCATCTCGACGAGCTCCACAAGCAGCCGGTGGGAGCGGGGCAGTGGGAGGTGACCGTCAAGCTCGAGAACGCCGGCACCGGCCGCATGCCGGTCGAGGTCGCCGCCACTCGCGGCCCCCGTTTCGCCGACAAGGGCGGCATCGATCCCGGCTATCGCGACGCGCGCACGACGGTCGTGCTGGGGGCCGGGGAGACGAAGGAGGTCCACATCCGTTGCGCCTTCGAGCCCGAGCGGGTGGTGGTCGACCCCGACGGCTACGTGATGCAGCTCCAGCGGAAGGCGGCGTCGGCGAAGCTTTGAATGCAGTAAGGAGGGAGTGCCGCGTACGACGTTCCAACGTAAGGAGAGGGTGTGATGCTCCCTCATTACGGCGTCTCATATTTTAGAGGGAGCGTCATGTTCACTGCTTACGACGTTCCAATTTATGGAGGGAGCGTGTCTCTCCCTCCATACGACGTCTCGCATTTTAGAGGGAACCTCATGCTCCCTCCATACGCGGTTCCGTTGTATCAGGGAGCGGAGCGTTCCCTCGGGAGATGGAACGATGTCCCTGGAAGAGATGGACCTGCGTCGGGGGATTTTCCGCGGCTCCGGCGGCGGCGTCGCGGCTTCCGCCAGACAGTCGGAATTGACTCGTTCCACCCTCACGACGTATCCTCTCGTCATGAAAGTTGAGACCCCGGTTATCCTTTCCGAAGACCTCGTCGAAGCCCTTGAACGCCGAATGCGGCGCCAATCTGCGGGGTTGACCTTGTAGAATGAAGATCAAGCGGACCACCACCGCAAGGACCTGCATGTCTCAACAAGTTCTCGTCAAGCTCAGGCGTCGCTTGGGGTAGAGGTGGAACTTGTTACCTAAGTGACTACTCGGCAGGGCTCGGTCTCCTCGGTGACCGGTAGGGCGTCCATGTCAATCCGCGTGGGTCGTGCTTGGGCTGATAGTAGTTCATGACCCTGAAGATGCTCTTCCCCAGATTCCCGACTACCGCCCTGTAGCCAGAGAAACGCGAAAATCCTAACAGCGTCCGTCTACTCCGAATGAGAGGCGCAGACCACGAGAAGGGACATGAACTTCGGCCCACTCGCTCTGCCTACTTTCAACTGGTAACAGAAGAACGTCCGCCCAACTCGGCAGTAGAATGCACAAACGTGACGAAGCTCGCGAGCCTGGAGATGTTGCAACCAATAAGTGCCATGCATGGGGTTGACGCCGGGCAAATCCGGATCTCGAAGAAGGATCGCTACGTGGCCGCCGGCACGGAGTCCATGGCCACTGGCCACGGCGCCGTGAAGGTGATCGCCCAACGGCGGCCACGGTACGGTATGCGCGTTAATGCCCTTCGAGCTTGGCGAGGCGCAACGCCAGCTCCTCGATGGCGGTTTGCAGGCTCGCGATCTTGGCCCGCTGGCCGGCGATCTCCGCCGCCTGCCGATCGAGATTCCTGGCCTGCTCCGCGAGGCGCGCCGACTGGCCGGCGATCGCCGAGTGTTGCTGCTGCACCTCGTTGAGCAGCATCGCGTAGACGAAGTGATAACGGACCGCGAGCGGCTGGCCATCCTCGCCGAACTGCACCAGGCCGGGGTTGACCGCCGCCACCTCCTCGGCGATCAAGCCATATTGCAGGGTGCCTTGGCCGTCGTCATAGGGCGGCTTGTAACGGAAGGTCACGGGGCGCAGACGCATCAAATCGGAGCTCGCCGCTCCCATGTCGGCGACCGCTTCCTTGAAGCGCCGCGACGACGTGGTCGTGCCGAGTTGGCCTGCGCTATTGACCAACACCCAGGTGCCGCTCGAGCTGGTGGCGCCATAGATGCCGGCGATGAAAGCCCTGGTCTGCGTGCCGTTGGAGCCGATACGGGTGACCCCGCTCTCGCCGGCAATGCCGCGGTTGGCGAGCACGACATTGTTGCTCTCGGCACCCGAGTAGTTCCTGCCCGCATCCACCCCGAGCGCCAGATTGTTCGATCCGGAAGTGAGACTCGCCAACGCGGTGCCGCCTATCGCCGTATTTAAACTCCCGCTCCCGTTAAAGTAGAGAGCGCCGTAGCCGAGGGCGGAGTTCTCGTTTCCGGTCTGGTTGTTGATCAGCGCAATGGCGCCGGTTGCCGTGTTCTCATAGCCGGTCGTGTCGAGGTTGAGCGCCAGATAGCCCAATGCCGTGTTATCGATGGCCCCCTGACTCACTTCGAGAGTCTGTGCCCCCAGCGCCGTGTTGCCTTCCCCCGTCTGGTTCCCCATCAAGGACGCATACCCGACGGCCGTGTTGTAGCTGGCGGTGCTCGACCAGTACAACGCCACGGAGCCAATCGCCGTGTTCTCGGCACCCGTCGTATTGTGCATCAGCGTGCCGAATCCCACCGCGGTATCCGCGCTCGCGACACCGCAGCAGCCTGCGGCGATGGTGGACTGCAGGCTGTAATCACCGAGACAGGTGTCCGAAGAGCCCGCCGCCGGATTGTTCGGACACCACTGGGCATGGGCGGCCTGCCCCATGATCAAGGCCGCGGCCAGAAGGAAGGTGTTACGGATGCCTGCCGCTCGTGTCATCACGTTTTCTCCTTGACCCGTGGCGGGTCGAAACGATGGTATGGCTGATCTTCGTTCCTCTTCGGTTGAATGGCTGACAGATGCCTGTCCGTTCCGCCGCCTGGGGAACGGACGGGCTACCTTCTTTTGACGTCGGAGCGGGGCGGAGGTATTAGGTCAGGAGGTTTCCAGCAGCAGAGGCGCCAGTGGCGGGAAGGACACGTCGGGGCAGAGCGGCGCTTGGCCCTGGATGAGACGGTCCTGCCCGACTCTCCGACGCTGCTCGGGGTCGGGAGTCCGGTGGGTCCTCCTGCCTGCCCGGCACGTAGGTCGCCATGGGTTGCAGGCGCATGACATGGGTGATAGCCTTGGTATCGTGAGAATCCTCAATCTCACTCCTGAAAACAGTCGAGCCGTAGAGCAGGCCGCGATGCTGCTGGTCGACGGCTTTCGGGATACTGGTTCGATCTCCTGGTCCAATCTTGAGGAAGCTCTGTCAGACGTAAGAGAATCCTTCCAACCGGGTCGTATCAGCAGAGTGGCCGTTGATGAAGCAGGCAACGTGCAGGGCTGGATCGGCGGGATGGAAGAGTACAGCGGAAACGTCTGGGAGCTTCATCCTCTGGTCGTCCGCCGGGATTGCCGCAGGCAGGGAGTGGGTCGAGCGCTGGTGTTGGATTTTGAAAGACAAGTGGCTCAGCGGGGAGGCCACACAATTCTGTTGGGAACCGACGACGAGAACTGTCGGACGTCTGTTGGAGGAGTAGATCTCTACCCAGGGGTTTTGGCTAAAGCTCAAGCTTTGGAGAACCTGCGGCAGCATCCATTCGAGTTTTACCAGAAAGCAGGCTTTGAAGTCGTTGGCATCATTCCTGATGCAAATGGCTTTGGTAAACCAGATATCCTGATGGCGAAGCGCATCAGCAGCCAAGGCGAAAGGTCGGCCTAGAGGTCAGGCCGCAAACGAAGAATGTCATCGATCCTGCAAAACCACTACGTCCTCGCGGTCCACGACGCACGCCGGTCGGCGGACTTCTACGTGCAGATGCTCGGCTTCCATGTCGTCGCCGAGCCTCCTGGCTGGGTCTTCGTCGCGAAGGACAACTGCATGATCATGCTCGGGGAGTGCCCGGACGATCTGCACCCGAGCGAACTGGGGTGCCACGGCTACTTCGCCTACCTCCGAGTCGCCGACGCCGACAGCTACTACGACGACCTCAAAGCCAAAGGTGCTGATCTGCTCTCGGAGATTGAGGACAAACCGTGGAAGATGCGCGAGTTCGGGCTGCGAACCGTTGACGGCCACCGGATCACGATCGGCCATCTGTTGTCTAATTGAGCGGCAGGATGATCGATCACCTCTTCGGCAATGCCGGCCTCAGCGTGACTTTGACGTGCGACGGGCTGACTTCGAACTCGGGCTGCGGATTGCCGTTCAATTGCAGCTCTCTGCGGGCTGTGGCGATACCGACGCCGAACCGCTGCACGAAACCCAGGACGCGAAGCGCCTCGGCGAGACTGGGATTGCGGTAATCGCTGACGCCGGGCTGGCCGAAGTTCTCCTCCGTCACGGCGCCGAAGGGCCCACCGGGGCTCGTGATCTCGATGCGGTCGTCATACCACGTCACGCGTACGGGGGCATTCGTCGACTCGTAACTACGGTGCATGATCGCATTGCGCAGGATCTGCTGGAGGGCAGGCATCGGATAGAGAGACGTGCGGCGTTCTCGATCCCCGCTGGTGAAGTCCACCGCGGTGCGGTTGTGGGAGCTGAGCTTCTCATCCGTGCGTCGGAGCACGTCCGCCACGGGGCCGTCGATCAACTGTTCGTCCGAGATCGGGTCGGCGAGCTCGCGGCCGGCGATTCGCAGAAACTGAACGTAGGCCCCCGGAATGAAGTCGCGCGTTCGCGGGCAAAGCACCAGGATACCGAGCACGGTGGGCGTGGGCTCGTCGGCGGCAACCACCATTTTGGTCGCGGCGAGACGTTGCTCGTAGCTGCGCTCGTTGGCGGCGAGGATGTCCGGCGCGAACGCCGCGGGGAGGTACTCGTCCTCGAACCGCAGCCGATTCAAGTCGGTCAGGACTGAGGATGGAACGGGCCGCAGGTCGAAAGGGCGATCCCTGTGCCGCCTCTTCTCGTTCAAGATCCGCTCGTCCTGTGCCGAGGCGATGCCGCGGCGAGGTCCGATGCGGATGTAGATGCGGCCCCGGTAGCGAACGGGCGGGGAATCCGCGGGCCAAACGGTCACGACCGCGACCTCCTGGCCTCGCAGGAGGTGCTTCGTGACGGTGAGTGTAGGCGGGGGAACGATGTTGCCATCGGTCTTGATGTCCGCGAGTTGGCAAAGCAACTCGTCGGTCATGGCAAGCCCCGATGGGCTGCCGTCGTCTCGCGCGCCGACGAAGACGACGCCCGGACGGCCGCGACCCGGCAGGTCATTGGCGAACGCACAGACGGCCTCGCGTGCCTTGGTCGGCGCATCGCCCTTGAAGGACTCCTTACGCTCCGCCAAGTCGGACTCCAAATCGAAGAGCATGCACTCCAAGTCGTGTTCACTGTAGCCGGTCATCGGTCTCTCCCTGGGGAGCCTCCGCACGCCCGCGCCGCGGAAGGCTCGACGCTTCGCAGTATACTGGTGACAAAGGAAAGAGTTCCACTTGGATGGTCATTCCTGTCGAGAGCCCGGATCTCGACCTTCTTTCTGCTCACTGCCTTTCTTCTGACCGTAGCACTGCCCGCGGCTGCGGCCGAGGGCTGGCTTCCCGGACCGAGTATGTCGATCGGCCGCGGCTATTTCGCGCTGGTTTATCTCCCCTCGGGAGATTTGCTCGCTCCCGGAGGCGTCATCCCGGTACCGGGCTACACGAACCGAGTGGACGTCTTTTCGGTCGCCGGCCGAAGCTTCAGCGAAACCACCGCCATGCCGAATTCGCACCGCAACAAGTCCCAGGCGGTGCTGCTCGGCAACGGCAAAATCCTCCTCGCCGGCGAACAGTACGACGGCGTTGCCAAATCCCACCTCTTCACCGAATCCACGCATTCCTGGTCAGAGACTGTCAACCAACCCGTCCTCGATCGATTCGCCGCCGCGATGGCCCTGTTGCCCAGTGGCAAAGTGCTCTATGCCGGTGGCTACAACGGCGCCGGCAACGGGCCGACCTACAACTCGGCCGAGCTTTTCGATCCGGCCACTTCGACGTGGGTATCGACCGGCTCAACGCGGCAAGCAGCGCCGATCCCGAAAACGATTCGCTGACTTATCAGTGGACGCTCTCGAAAGCGCCAGTCGGCAGCGCGGCGCCGGTGCTCCCGTGCGCCTGGCGATCACCGTCGCAGCTATCTCAATCGCAGAGGTCCCGGTCCTCTCGAAAGAGGGAGCCCTGCTTTTTGTTATGCTCCTGATGATCGCAGCTCTGGGCGTGCTGCGCCGCGCGGGCTGAAAGAGCTGCGAACAACGCGCACCAGGCGTTTTATCGCACGGCGCGGATTTCGATGGGCAATCCAAGGTCGAGCCAGATCCGGTCGGTTGTGATCGCCGGAAGACCCAGGACAGCGGCCACAGCCAGGCAAGCCCGGTCGCCGAGCGAGAGGCCCGCCTGGCGGGTGACAGCCCGCAGTCGGGCTGTCGTCTCGGCGACGGCCGCCGTGAAGGGCAGCACCTCGAGTCCCAGCGCCCCGAGATCCTGCCTGAGCCCCTCGACCTCTGCCTGCCAGTCGAGAGCCTTCTGCGCCACCTCGGACCAGTTCACGCTCGAGATCACCGCGGTCTTCAGAAGCTCCTGCACGGCCTCGCCTCCGGGCTCGCCTTGCAGCATGGCGAGCAGAGCCGAAGCATCCAGCACACAACTCCGTTCCCCAGGCGGGGGCATGTCTAGTCTTCTCTCTTGGACTCGGACCGCCGCTCGGAGATGAGCTCGTCCGCAAGGCTGACTCCGGCGGGGATGTGCGCGAAGCGCCGGCGCAACCGCTGGAGCACGGCTTCACGCTTCTCGAGCACCAGGCGCTCATCCTCGATGAAGGCGATGAGGACATCTCCGGGAGCGATCCCCAACTGGCGGCGGATCTCGGAAGGGATCACGAGGCGGCCTTGAGGCCCGACGGGAACCCTGGTCGAAGCGGGAGGCTCTTTCATAGCTTCCTATGATGCCACGGAATACTCCGTCGTGCCACTCTTCTCAGAAGTGGCACGCGCAGGTGCAACCTTCCGTCGTACAATCCCCCCTGTCTCATGGTTACCCAGCCCCTATCCAGCCGGCGCGGCGGCAGCTTCCCCAGCGGCTGCCTGGTGCTCTTTTTCGCCGTCTTCTTCCTGGTGGGGCTCGCGGCCTTCTACTTCGCCGCCCTGCGGCCGGTGATGGAGTACCTCGCCTCCCGGTCGTGGCAGGAGACGACGTGCACGGTGCTCTCCAGCCAGGTCGGCACGCACTCGGGCTCGGAGAGCGCCACCTACAGCGTCGACGTCGTCTACACCTACAACTTCGAAGGCAGGGCCTACCAGTCCGACCGCTACGGCTTCCTCGGCGGCTCGTCGAGCGGCCGGGAGGGGAAGGAGGAGATCGTCGCCCGCTATCCGCCGGGCGCCCGCGTCTCCTGCTGGGTCGATCCGGTCCATCCCGAGCAGGCGGTGCTGAGCCGGGAGCCCTCCGCCGAGTGGCTCATCGGTCTCGTCCCCTTCGTCTTCCTGCTCCTCGGCGGCGCCGGCATCGTCTGGTCGGTCCGCAAGAGATGGGGAGCGCGGGCTGCGGCCACGGCGCTCCCCATGGCACCGGCGGAGGCGTTCGGCGTCCAGGCGCCAGCCGTCCTCGGGGGTGCCGCCGGCGGCTCGCTGGAGCTGAAGCCGTACGCCACGCCGTGGGCGAAGCTCCTCGGCCTGATCCTCCTCGCCCTGTTCTGGAACGGCATCGTCTCGGTCTTCGTCTGGCAGGTCGCCAAGGGCTGGCGCACGGGGGGGCCGGATGGCTGCCTGACCCTGTTCCTGATCCCCTTCGTGCTGATCGGGCTCGGTCTGATCTTCGCCGTCGGTCGCCAGTTCCTCATCCTGTTCAACCCGCGGCTCCATCTCACCCTGACCCCCGGCACCCTCGCCGCCGGCGAGAGCGGCTATCTCCAGTGGAGCCTCGGCAGCCGGGGCGGCGGGGTGAAGCGGCTCACCATCATCCTCGAAGGGCGGGAGGAGGCCCGGTACCAGCGGGGGACGAACACCTATACCGACAAGCTGGTCTTCGCCACCCTGACGCTGGTGGACACCGGGCAGGAGCTCGAGATCCCGAGCGGCTCCACGAGCTTCGCCCTTCCGGCCGACAGCATGCCGTCCTTCACGGCGCCTCACAACAAGATCCGCTGGGCGTTGAAGGCGCACTGCGACATTGCGGGCTGGCCCGACTCCGACGACGAGTACGAGGTGCTGGTGCGGCCGGGAAGGGGAGCCTGATGGAGCGGATCCAGATCGAGACCCGGGACGGCGCCACGGCCTTCGCCCCCGGGGAAGTGGTGGAGGGCACGGCCTCCTGGCAACTCGATAAACCCGCGCGGACGGTCGAGCTGCGCCTCTTCTGGTATACGCAGGGCAAGGGGGACCAGGACGTGGGCGTGGTCTTGACCGTGCCCTTCCCCGAGCCGGCCCTTCAGGACCGCCGCAGCTTCCACGTCGTCCTCCCGCAGGGCCCCTACAGCTTCTCAGGCAAGCTCATCTCCCTGCTCTGGGCCCTGGAGGTGGTGGCCGAGCCGGGCTCGCGCGCCGGCCGCATCGAGATCGTCGTCTCGCCCAGCCGGCGGGAGATCGTCCTCCAGCCGCATTTTCTGGTGGTGTAGGCATGCGAGCGCGGGACAATCCCTTCGCCGCCCAGTGCGTGCAGGCGATTCCATACCGCCTCTCGGGTTCGACCTGGGAGAAGCTGCTGGACCGGCTCGCCGCCCTGCGCTGCCGCGCCGCCCTGGTGGGACCCCACGGCCGGGGCAAGACGACTCTGCTGGAGGAGCTGGCCCGGCGGCTGGACGAGCGCGGGCTGCGGACGCGGCGGATCGTCCTGAGGGAAGGCGACCGCCGGCTGTCCGGAGCGCAACGAGAGACGCTTTTCCGGAGCCTCACGGCGCGGGACGTCCTGCTGGTCGACGGCGCCGAGCAGTTCGGCCGCCTCGCCTGGCTGGAGGTCCGTACCCGCAGCCGCGCCGCCGGCGGGCTGGTGATCACGTCCCATCGTCCGGGTCTGTTGCCTACTCTTTATGAATGCCGCACCACGCCCGAGCTGCTGGCGGGGATCGTTGCGGACCTGGTTGGACGGGAGGAGGCCGGACGGCTGCCGCCCGCCGAGGATCTCCTCGTCCGCCACGGCGGCAACGTCCGCGACGCCTTACGGGATCTCTACGATTTTTGCGCGGGCATCACTTCGTCGCCCGCTGCCAGAACAGGATCGCCGTGACTACCAGTCCGATGACGACGACGGCGGCCCGCGCTTTCTCCTTGCCGATGCGCTTGGCGAAGCGGGCGCCGGCGTACCCCCCCACGGCGCCGCCGCCCACGATCACCAGGGCCGCCGGCCAGACCACGGCGCCCTTGAAGATGAAGTAGCCCGCTGCCACGAAGTTGATGCAGAAGCCCAACAAGTTCTTGATGCCATTGGCGGCGTGGATGTTGGAGAGGCCCAGGAAGCCCAGCAGCGCGAGCATCAGGATGCCGATCCCGGCGCCGAAATAGCCGCCGTAGACGGCGACCCCGAGCTGGAGGAGGATGGCGAGGGTCCAGCGCCCCGGCGAGGGATCCTCCCCCTGTGTGGCCGGCGGCTTGCCGGCCTTGCGCGCCGCCGTCCAGCGGGCGAGGAGCCCCTGCGCCATGAACAGCACGGTGGCGAAGAGGATCAGGAGCGGCGCGAGGAAAGCGAACGTCTTCTCCGGCGTGCGCAGCAGGAGCACGGAGCCCACGGCGCCGCCAATCAGGCTGGGCAGGAACAGCCTCTTCAGCCATCCCTGATACATCCGCACGTCGTCGCGGAAGCCATAGAGGCTGGTCAGGGAGGCGGGGAGAAGGGCGACGGTCGACGTGGCATTGGCGGCGATGGACGGCAGGCCCAGAAAGACCAGCGACGGGAAGGTGAGGATCGTCCCACCGCCGGCCATGGCGTTCATGACGCCGGCACCGAAGGAGGCCGCGATGAGGATCAGCGCCTGGGGGAGGTTCATGGGAGGTCTTTCTTTTCAGGTTCCTGGGCTCGACGCGGGGGGAGGATATCCGAGAAATGGCTCGTGCCGTGCTATTCTCTCTTGCAGGCTCACGATGTGAGTCGACGTGAGGACGATGCAGATGGCCAGAGCCGCTTCCCGAGCTTCCACGTTCGCCTTTCTCCACAGCCACGGCATCGAGGTGGCGCCTGAAGGGCTGGACCCGCTGGTCAAAGAGGCGGTCGCCCGGCTGCAGCGGACCCTCTATCGCCAGGATCCGCGGGAGGACCTGACGGCTGCGGAGGCCCAGATCCTGGAACGGGGAGGGTTCTCCCTGGAGCCCGAAGAGCTCGATGCGGACGACCCCCTCGTTCAGACGGTGGCCGAGTTCGCGGCCCTGCTCAAATCGAGCTTGTCGACGGTGGAGACGGCAGGGAAGCTGGGCGTGGACCCGAGCCGAATCCGACAGCGCCTCACCGCCACTCCTCCGACGCTTTACGGTATCCGGATCGGAACGAGCTGGTACATCCCCGAGTTCCAGTTCGATGGCGAAAAGCTGGTGCGGGGCGTCGGCGAGGTCGTCTCCCGCCTTCACCCCGAGCTCCATCCCGTAGCGGTCTTCCGCTGGTTCAACACCCCGAATGCGGATCTCTCCTCCGAGGCTCTGGGAGGTCGCACCTTAAGTCCGCGGGACTGGCTGCGCATGGGGTTGCCCGTCGAGCCTGTCGCGGAGATGGCCTCAAACCTGTAGCTCGGCTCGCCGGACTTGCCGAAATTCCCCGAGCCCCCTCCCGCTGCCGAACTCGCCGAGGTCGAACCGGTTTGGCGAGTCCTGCCCGTGAGAAGTCTTCTCTGGCGTCTCTACTTCCGGGGCGGGAGCCATCCCACCTTCTGGAACACCCTTCGCTCCTACGGTCCAACGCAGGGCCGTTTCGATCATCATCTGCCGCCGCCGCGGGTCCAGGATCGCTCAATCCTCTATGCCGCGGAAGAGGGGGCGATCTGCTTCGTCGAGGTTTTCCAGGACACGCGGCTCATCGACCGCACGGCGCGGGACCCGTGGCTCGCCGGCTTCGTCCTGAGGTGGCCCCTGCGGCTCCTGGATCTGACTGGAGTGTGGCCCACCCGCGCCGGAGCTTCCATGGCCATCAACACCGGTCCTCGTTACCGCGCCCAGCGATGGTCGCGTGCAATCTACGAGGCCTATCCGGAGGCCGATGGCGTCTACTATGCCTCCTCGATGTATCACAACCGCCCCTGTGCCGCCTTGTACGAGCGGGGAGCTGCGGCCTTATCCAGGATGCCTGAATTCCACCGGCCCTTGCGCGACCCCGCTCTTCTCCCGGTGATCCGGCGGGTGGCCAAGGACATCGGGTACGGCCTGGTTTGACCGTCAGGAGCTACCGCGGGCCCTCACTGCGGCGACAGCTTCCGCGCGGTCTCCGCCAGGAGCTTGGCGGCTTCCTTGTCCTCGGAGTTTTTCAGGACGCACTCGGAGAGATAGAGGTTCGCCCGGCCGTAGTCGCCGCGCTCGTAGTAGACCATCCCGATCCCTTTGCGCGCCTCGGACGATTCGACGTTGTCGGGCCGGTGGTCCAGCACCCGTTCCCACGCCTTCAGGGCGCCCTCGGTCTGCTTCTCGTCTTTCAGCGCCCAGCCGAGGCCGTTCAGGGCCCCGTAGTTGGCGGGCCACTTCGCCAGGACACGCTCGAAGTAGGGACGGGCTTCGAAATGGCTGCCGATCTTCTGCAGGCACCAGCCCTTGCCGAGCAGGGCCGAGCCGTCTCCAGGGTGTCTGGCGAGAACCTGGGAGAACAAGGCCGAGGCCTCGCCGTAGCGCTCCTCGTAGAACAGACGCCACCCCTTCGTGGTCTCGGGGTCCCAGCTCAACAGATAGCCGGGCTCGAGCCGCCAGCGCAGATAGGGCGTGAGCTGTCCGCCTTCCACCGCCTGCTTCATGACCTGGATCCAGCGGTCGTCCGGCCGCTCTGATGCGAGCTTGTGCACGAGAGGAATGGCCTCCTGCGTCCGCCCCTCCAGCAGCCGCACCCGGGCGACGGCCCGGTCGGCGTGGGCCTTCAGCCAGTAGTCCTCGGCCTCCTGGTAGCGGCCGGAGTAGAAGTAGATGTCCCCGAGGTTGTGGAAGCTCCGTTCGTGGCCGGGCTCGATGGCGAGGCAGCGGTGCCAACAGCGAACGGCCTCGTGGGTCTGGCCACTGTAGAAATAGGCGATCGCCAGGGCGTCCCAGGCCTCCACCATTCCAGGGGCGAGCTCGGTGGCGAGCCGGAGCTCGCGCAAGGCCTTCGGGAGCTCCTTCGACCACGCCAGGGAGCTCCCATGGGTGACCAGGGTGCGGGCCGTCTCAACGGCGGACTTGGAAGGCGGATCGTTCGCGGTCTTCCGCGCGTCGAGGGCCAGCCAGAACCCGGAGGCTCCGAGGAGCACTCCCGCCAGCAGCGTGAGGACGGCGAGGCGGCGGTGCCGGCCCTGCTCCTCGCGCTTCAGCGAGCCGATGAGGCCCGGGTCCGCCAGACCGGTGAGGAACTGGTCCAGACGCTTCGCTTCCGCGTTGCTCTTCCCCGCACTTCCGGCCAGGAGTCGAAAATTCTTGAAATTAGCCACAGGCCTCTGGTTCTGACTCGACGCACCGTTGAGTTGAGCAGCCATCGCTCCTCTCAATCTACGCAAGAGTGAGACCAGAGTTACAACAGATTTACAGGCTGGATGACTTCCGGAGCCTCAGATGGCCTTGATCAGGCGGGCTGCGGCTTCGGTCCTCTCCTTGTCGCCGAAGGCCTCGTCCCGGTCCCCGCTGCTCTCCACGATCACCAGGCGCAACGCCTCGATGATCTTGTCGAGCCGCGAGCGGACGGTGGGATAGGACACCCCCGCCTGCTCGGCGATCGCCTTCAGGTTGCCGCTCGCCAGGACGAACATCTCGATGAAGCGCTGGTGCTCCACCGGAAGCCGGGCCAGGCGCGGCGCCGGGAAATCGGCGTCGACGGAGATCTCGCAGGAGGGACAGCTCATCCGGGTCACCTGCATGGCCCGATGGCAGTAGGGGCAGTGGTTGGTGACAGGTTCAGGAGACATATTGAGGTCCCGGGATTCCAAACAGACTATCTCCGTCCTCTCGTGGAGTCAATGTTATCCTCTCACCGCGAGGGCGGAGTTATAGTGGCGAACGGGAGGAGCGGAGATGAAGAAGCGCACGTTCGGACCGACCGGCGAGGAGGTGGCCGTCGTCGGCCAGGGGACCTGGAACCTGGAGCGGGACGACCGCCGCGCGGCCATCGCGGCCCTGCGACGCGGCCTGGACGCGGGGATGACCCACGTCGACACGGCGGAGATGTACGGCGACGGCGAGGTGGAGGAGCTGGTGGGGGAGGCCCTCGCCGGACGGCGCGACGAGGTGTTCCTGGTGAGCAAGGTCCTGCCGCAGAACGCCTCGCGGCGCGGCACCGTCCAGGCCTGCGACCGTTCTCTCCATCGCCTGCGGACCGACCACCTGGACTGCTATCTCCTCCACTGGCCGGGCTCCTACCCCCTCAAGGACACGATCGCCGCCTTCGAGGAGCTGGTGGCGGCGGGGAAGGTCCGCGCCTGGGGCTTGAGCAACTTCGATGAGGAGGGTCTCGCCCGCGCCGTGGCCATCGCCGGCCCGGGCCGGGTGGCCTGCAACCAGGTCCTCTACCATCTGCAGGAGCGGGCCATCGAGCACGCGGTGATCCCCTTCTGCGCCGGGCACGACATCGCCGTGGTCGCCTACAGCCCCTTCGGCTCGGGCGAATTCCCCTCACCCGCGAGCGCGGGCGGCCGGGTCCTGGACGAGATCGCCAAGGCCCACGGCGCCACCCCGCACCAGATCGCCCTCGCCTTCCTGCTGCGCTTCCCCTCCCTCTTCGCCATCCCCAAAGCCGCGAACGCGGAGCACGCGGCGGACAACGCCGCTGCGGCCGACATCGAGCTCGGCGAGGACGAGGTGCGGCGCCTCGACCAGGCCTTCCCGCGCGGGCCGCGGCGGCGGGGCGTGCCGACATTGTAGGGTGTTCGAAGGGTACAAGGTATGCTTGAGATAGTTGATTTGAGTCAGGAAATCTTCTCAGGCATGCCGGTGTTTCCCGGCCTTCCGGAAGTGCAGATCACAACGCACGCATCGCATGAACAGTGGGATGGCATTACCGATAGTGACTTGGTTTCGCCCGCCGTGAACCGGCTGGAATTGGGCGAACATACAGGTACGCACGTCGATGCCATCAACCATATGGCACGTCAGTACCGGGGACGATCTATCGACACGATGTCTCTGACGATGTTCTATACCGAGGGTATCTGTTTGGACCTGTCTCATAAAGGTCTGCTGGATTTGATTGAGCCGGACGATTTGGCACGCGCCCTCTCCGCGGCCGGTCTTGAAATCAAGCCGGGGGATACGGTTCTACTGTATACGGATCATTATCGACGCGCCTTCGGGACCGCCGATTGGCGCCATGGACCCGGGATCAGCATCGACTCGGCGCGCTGGCTGGGCCAGCAGGAGATCGCGGCCTTTGGCGTAGAAACGATGTCACCGGGTGTGGTCGACGTTTCTAATAAGGAAGTTCATCGTATTTGTGGGGAGTTGGGCTTTACGCATTACGAGAACATGATCAATTTGTATCAGCTTGTCGGTCGGGGACGTTTTCGCTTTATTGGTCTGCCGCTCAAGATCCGTGGAGGAACCGGCTCGCCGGTGCGGGCAATTGCCGTCTTCGAGGGGTGAGAGTCCCGCGCTCCATCAACCTCGATTGCGAAAGAGCTCATTCAACTCGGCGAACGAAGCCGCGCCGGCCAAGGCGTCGAAGGATCCTGTCGTCGCGATGCTCTGCGTGGCGCGGAGGAAGGCTCCCCATGCGACACGCGCCAGTGCGGAACCGAACGAGATGCGCCGCACGCCAAGATCGGCAAGCCGCGAGACCGAAAGAGCGCTGCTGGGTGCGGACACCAGGACGTTGACCGGCTTCGGCGAGACCGCCTTCACGATCGCCGCGATCTCGTCGGGCTCTCGAACGCCGGGGGCGAAGAGGCAATCGGCGCCCGCCTCGGCATAGGCGACGAGTCGCTCGAGCGCCACGCGGGCCGGGTCCGATTGCCCGACGAGCCATGCTTCACAGCGCGCCGTGAGGACCACCGGAATGCCTGACGCATCGATGGCACCGCGCGCCGCCCGGATGCGGTCGACCGCCAGGCGGTCTTCATAGAGAGGCCTGGCGTTGTCGCCGGTCGCATCCTCGATCGAAAGGCCGGCGACCCCGGTGGCGATGCAGAGCGCCACGTTCGCGGCGACGCCTTCCGGTTCGTGCGCGTAACCCGCCTGAAAGTCCGCGTTCACGGGCAGCGGCGTCGCCGCGACGATCTCGCGAATGTGCGCGAGCATGGCGTCCCGTGGAATCGCCGAAACCTCATCCGGCAGTCCGTGAGTGAACGCAAAACCGGCGGACGTGGTGGCCAGGGCCTCGAACCCCAGATGCTGGAGATACCGGGCCGTTCCCACGTCCCAGGGGTTGGGAATCACGAAACAGCCGGACGCATGCAATTCCCTGAACCTGGCGATCGCGGACCGTTGAGTGGAGGTGGCGTCGTTCATGCCGCGATCCTACACCGGAGGTTGCACGTCAGCGATTATGCTAGAATGACATCAGGCAGATTCAAGGCAGCTCTCGCTCGACGAAGGGGGGAGACATGACAGTCGCGTTCGCAGAGGTTGATGCCGCACACCGGCCGGCCGGCCGGATCGTCCTCCTGGTGCTTCTTCTGCTCCTCGCGCTGGCTCCCGGACGGGGGTTTGCGCGGGAGAAGGCGAGTTGCGCTCCGGCGGCAACCCGGCTGTGCCTCGACGGCAACCGCTTTCAGGCGGAGGTCTCCTGGACGGCTCCGGGGGTGGGCTCGGGCGCGGGGCAGGCGGTGCCGTTGACGGCGGACACCGGCCTGTTCTGGTTTTTCTCGAGCTCCAATCTCGAGCTGACCGTCAAGGTGCTCGACGGCCGGACGGTCAACCGTCACTTCTGGGTGTTCTACGGCGGGCTCTCGACCGTCGAGTACACACTCACGATCACCGACCTCCAGACCGGGGCCCAGGCGATCTACCGCAATCCGCCGGGCCATATCGGCAGCGGGGCCGACGTCTCCGCCTTCGACGAGGAGGCGCCGCCCGCGGCGTCGAAGCTGTTGCGGGCTGCGTCTGGCGCGACGGCGGCCCCTTTTCCGGTGGGCCCGGAGTTTCAGGTGAACGTCACGGCGGCGGGCGACCAGTTCGCGCCGGCGGTCGCCGTGGCACCGGACGGCAGCTTCCTGATCGTTTGGCTCAGCAGCCCTCTCCCGCCGGCGAGCTTCCGGGCGGACGTCTTCGGCCGTGTCTATGACCCTGCCGGGAACCCTCGCGGCGGCGAATTCCGCGTCAACACGACGGTGTCGAGCAGCCAGGAGAGGCCCCGGGTGGCGGCCAATGCCACGGGGCAGTACCTGGTCGTCTGGAACGACGACACGATCGCGCGGGCTCGTCTTCTCGACTTCGCGGGCCAGCCCCTGAGTGGCGAGATGACTCTCGCCTCGGGCAACCAGACCTCTCCCACACCCGAGGTGACCGCGGATCCCGCCGGCGGCTTCCTGGTCGTCTGGCGCGAGCTCTCCGCGTCTCGCGACAGCCTGCGCATCCACTGGCGGCGGTTCGACGCGCACGGTCAACCGCTCGGGGCCGACGCGAGCCTGGAAGCGGCGGGCTTCGTCCCCCCGCCGCGGGTGGCAACCTCGCCGCTCGGCGGTTTCCTGATCGTCTGGGGTGAAGGCTTCAGCGGCACGGACTTCTTCGCCTTCTCCAACGTGCGGGCCCAGCGGCTGGACGAAATGGGCAAGCCCGTGGGCGCCATCCTCGAGGTCAACGAGTCCGAGGTGGGGGCCTTGGCGGACCCGCTGCCGGTTATCTATGCGGATGGCAGCTTCGCCGTGCTCTGGACCCTTCATCAACTCATTTTCGACGTCGGAAACCTTTTCGCGAGGCGGTTCAGCGCGACAGGCGCTCCGACTGGCCCGACCGTCGAATTCAGTGCCGCCGAGGCCGTCGAGGGCAGGTTGCCGGCGGCCGTGGCGCTCCCCTCCGGAGATACCTGGGCGCTCTGGTACAAGGACCGGCTGGCACAGGAACCTGACGGCGGCGTCTTCGCCGGCGTCTTCGATCCGTCCTGGAACCTCAAGGGTCCGATCGCACGGGTCAACACCGCCACGGCGGGCGTGCAGACCGAGCCCGCCGTGGCCACGAGCCCCACGGGCGACATCGTGGCGGCATGGTCGAGCGGCGATGACCGTGACCGCAACCACGGGCTCGGGGGAGTGAACGGAACGCAGGACGGCAACGGCTTCGGCGTCTTCGCCCAGCGCTTCACCACCGCGAGCTGCGCCCTCATTCCCAACCAGCTCTGCCTCGGCGGCCGCTTCAGCGTCGGGGTGGTGTTCACGAATCCCGCCTCGGGCGCGAGCGGGTCCGGGCAGCCCCTGCCGCTGACCGCCGACACCGGCGCCTTCTGGTTCTTTGGCCCGGACAACGTCGAGCTGATGATCAAGGTTCTCGACGGCCGCGCCGTCAACGGACGCTTCTGGGTCTTCTACGGCGCGCTCTCGGACGTCGAGTACACGATCACCGTCACCGATACCGAAACCGGTCAGAGCAAGTCCTATCACAACCCGCCGCACCACTTGGAAAGCCGTGCGGACACGCAGGCTTTTTGACGAGGCGGGACGATTGACCCTAGTTTTCGATCGGAAGGAGGGAGAGACATGAGAGATATAGTTGCAGAGCTCATCGAGGTCGCGGCCTCACGCCGTCCATCCATCCGCGTCGTCCTGATGGCCTTGCTGCTGTTCCTGGCCCTGGCTCCCGTGCGGGGGCTGGCGCAGCCGCCGGCGACCTGCTCGCCAGCGGCGACCCGGCTCTGCCTCGACGGCAACCGTTTTCAGGCCGAGGTCTCCTGGACCGTGCCGGGGCTGGGCTCGGGCGCGGGGCAGGCGGTGCCGCTGACGGACGACTCCGGCCTGTTCTGGTTTTTTTCGAGCTCCAATCTCGAACTGACCGTCAAGGTGCTCGACGGCCGGGCGGTGAACCGTCACTTCTGGGTGTTCTACGGCGGCCTCTCGACCGTCGAATACACGCTCACGATCACCGATCTCCAGACGGGTGCCCGGGCCGTCTACCGGAATCCTCCGGGTCATCTCGGCAGCGGGGCGGATGTCTCCGCCTTCCAGGAGGAGGCGCCGCCCGCAGGGTCGAAGCGGGAGCGGGCCGGGGCGGCGGGCGCGGTCTCGGCAGCGGTGGCCCCTCTCCCTGTGGGCGCGGAGTTTCAGGTGAATGCCACGACGGCCGGCGACCAATACTCACCGGCGGTTGCCGTGGCCCCGGACGGCAGCTTCATGACCGTATGGGCCAGCAACACGGGTCTGCCGCCGAGCTCCCCGGCGGCGCTCTTCGGCCGGGTCCATGATTCCGCCGGGAACCCTCGCAGCGGCGACTTCCTTGTGAACACCACGAGGCCGGACGATCGCAACGGGGCCCAGGTAGCGGCCAATGCCGCGGGCGACTTCATGGCGGTCTGGACCGACCACAGTGCAATCCCGCGGGCGCGCCTCTTCGGCCCCGGGGGCGAGCCCCTGACCGGAGAAATCAAGCTCGGCACGGGGTCGGGATCCCTGAGTCGGTTTTTTCCCGACGTGCCCAGCGTGACCGCCGATCCCGCGGGCGGCTTCCTGGTGACCTGGGATGATTTCGACAGCATTCAAGGCCAGGACGTGATCCACTGGCAGCGCTTCGATTCTCAGGGCGGTCTGGTCGGAGCCGAGGGCAGGCTGGTCGCCGGGGGCAGCTTCAGCGAACCCTTCCTCATCGCGCCGCGGGTGGCCACCTCGCCTCTCGGCGGTTTCCTCCTCGTCTGGCGCGAGAGCGGGGGCGGTTTGCTCCCCACGAATTTCTGGGCGCAACGGCTGAGCCCGACAGGCGCGCTTCAGGGGGACAGACTCAAGGTCAACGAGGACACTCAGTTGGTGGAAGCTTTGCTTTTTGCGGTGCCGGTATTCTATGCGGATGGCGGCTTCTCCGTGCTCTGGGCCCAAAATTTACCCACTCATCCCGGCGGGTTCGTCGCCCGCCGGTACGACGCGAACGGTCTGCCGGCCGGCGGCAGCGTCGCTTTTCGATCCGGCCCGAGTCTTGGGTTTGACGAGCCCGTCGCCGTGGCTCTCCCCTCCGGAGACACCTGGGTGCTCTGGCATGAGGACGGGCTGGCCCAGGACCCTGATGGCGGCGTCTTCTCCGGCGTCTTCGACCCGTCCTGGGAGCTCAAAGGGCCGATCTCCCGGGTCAACACGCACACGGTGGGTTTTCAGGGCGGTCCCGCCGTGGCCGCGAGCCCGGCCGGCATCGTGGCCGTTTGGGAGAGCGGCCTCGAGAGCTTTGAGGCCGGAACGCCCGGGACGCAGGACGGCAGCGGCTTCGGCATTTTCGCCCAGCGCTTCACGGCAACCACCTGCGCCGGCGACGCCAGCCAGCTCTGCCTCGGCGGCCGTTTCCGTATCGGAGTACAGCTCACGAATCCCCTGTCCGGCGCGAGCGGCCCCGGGCAGCCCCTGCCGCTCACCGCCGATACCGGCGCCTTCTGGTTCTTCGGCCCGGACAACGTCGAGCTGGTGATCAAGGTCCTCGACGGCCGCGCCGTCAACGGACACTTCTGGGTTTTCTACGGCGCGCTCTCGGACGTCGAGTACACGATCACCGTCACCGATACCGAAACCGGTCAGAGCAAGTCCTATCACAACCCGCCACACCACTTGGAGAGCCGTGCGGATACGCAGGCTTTCTGAAACGAAAGGAGAAGAAGAATGAAGACGATGAAGCGGAAGCTCACCCTCAGCCGTGAGACCTTGAGGCGCTTGGAGCCGCGCGAGATCAGAGCGGCGGGGGGCGGATACACCGTCTACAACTGCTCGACAAGCTGTCCTCAGCTATGCGGCCCGACCGAGGTCGCGTCCTGCACGAGTTGCGTCTGCTCCGTGGAAGACACGTGCGTGTAGTCTTTCAGATCCTCCAGGATGGCGTGAAGATCAACGCCATCCGGGAGGATCGCAACCCACGACCCGTGCTGACTCAGCAGAAGCGCGGGCAGTTCGTCCCGCAGAGCGTGCCGCATTCGTTACCGATCCGGCAGCAGGCTGCGGACGTGCCCCCATCGGCCCGGCATTCGTCATAGCGTGTGTGACAGGTCTGCTCCCAACAGGTCAGGTTGCAGCCCGCGCCCGCAGCCGGCCTGGGTTGCAGGGAGATGAAGGATGCCAGCATCAGGAGCAGCACGGGGAGTCTGAGGGCCTTGATCGTTCTTGGGGTCATGTTTACCTCCGTACCATAGAGTCCGTTGGGGTGAGTGCCATGCCGGCCCGGCGGGTTCGAGGCGACCGCAGCCGGGACGACATCGCCGTCCGCCGTCTGTACCCGTGCAGGCTAGCTCGTATTTTGTGCTTTGTCAACTCCGTAGCCTTGAAAACTTCAACTTCTTAGCTCCGCTTGGGCAATGGAGGTTAGCATCCGGCAAAGTGGTGACGGAGAGAGCGACGCGTGCTAGAGTACCGGCCGAGATGGCAAAAGGAGCAAAAAAATCCGAATCCTCGCGATCTCAGGCAGCCTGCGGGCCGCCTCCTCGAACACGGCTCTCCTACGCGCGGCAGCTTCTTTGGCGCCTGAGGGCGTCGAGGTCACGGTCTATGGCGGCCTCGGCGATCTTCCACATTTCAACCCCGACCTCGAGGCGGCCGAGCCGGCTGCCGTGACGGAGTTTCGTGCCCTGGTGCGGCAGGCCGACGGCTTGTTGATCTCCAGCCCGGAGTATGCGCACGGCGTGCCCGGCGTAATGAAGAATGCGCTTGACTGGCTGGTCAGCGGCGAGGAATTCATCCACATGCCCGTCGCACTGTTCCATGCGTCGGCAGGGGGGACCTACGCCCAGGCCTCCCTCTTGGAGACCCTGACCGCCATGTCGGCGCGCGTCGTGACCGAGGCGTCGATCACCGTGCCACTCCGCGGTAGGGACCTCGACGTGGCAGATATCGTTTCGCACCCGCAGTGGTCGAGCGCTGTGCACGCAGCCTTGGTGGCCTTTGCACGCGCGATTGAAATGTATCGCGACGATCAGGAGATTCAGCGATGGCGATCCGGGTAGTGCGTCTGGGAACCCCGCGAGCCGCAGGGGAGGGCCTTCGCCTGGGTACGGTCCGGCGTCCTCCCCGGGGCGTTCGCAAGGAGGATTACGCTCGGCGCGACTACTTCGATCTCTGGCTTCCGGATCTGGCGCCGAGCGCGGAGCTGGTCAAATATGCGGTCTCCCAGCCGTTCACCCCGGAGCGTTGGACCACTTTTGCCAAGGGCTATCGGCGCGAGATGCGGGAACCCTCGGCACAGCGCCTGCTCGCGTTGCTGGCCGGCTTGTCTCACCAGACGGATTTTTCGCTCGGCTGTTACTGCGAGAACCCGGACCGCTGTCATCGATCGCTCTTGCGAGAGCTCCTGGTCGAGTCTGGAGCCGAGGTCGCGGACTCCCCATGAACGTCAGGCCCCTCGTCCTGATGGCCGTCCTCTGGCTGGCGATGGTGCCGGGCGCTCCGGCGCGGGGCGAGGTCCATGGCGCGTTCGGCACCGCGCTCGATCGTTACCTGAGCGCGCTCGCCGGCTATGGCTACTCGGGCGCGGTGATCGTGGTGCAGCACGGCGAGGTGATTCTCAATCAGGGCTACGGCCAGGCGGACCGCGCCCACGGCACCCTGTTCACCGCCGACACGCTGTTCGACATCGCCTCGATCAGCAAACCGTTCACGGCGGCGGCGGTGCTCCGGCTGGAGATGCAGGGCAAGCTCAAGGTGGAGGACCCGCTCTCGCGCTTCTTTCCCGCGGCGCCTGCCGACAAGGCGGCGATCACCCTGCATCAATTGCTGACTCATACGTCCGGTCTCCCCGAGACCGTCGGCCCGGAGTACGAGCCGCTGACGCGGGAGGCCTTCCTGCAGCGGATCTTCGCGGTCAAGCTGCTCCACCTTCCAGGCGACCGCTTCGCGTACTCCAACGCCGGCTACAGCCTGCTGGCGGCGGTGGCGGAGGTCGTCTCGGGCCGGCCGTTCGGCGACGTCCTGCGCAGCGAGGTGTTCCTGCCGGCCGGGATGCGCCACAGCGGCTACCTGCCGGATGCGGCCGACCGTGAGCGCCTGGCCCACGGCTACACGGGGGACGGCGACTGGGGAACGTCGCTCAATCATCCCATGGCGCCCGACGGCCCCTGGTGGAATTTGCGGGGAAACGGCGGCGTCCTGACGACGACGGGCGACCTCCACCACTGGCACGTGGCGCTGCAGGGCGACGCGGTGCTGAACGCCGCCGAGCGCGAGAAGTACCAACGGCCGGAGGTCCCCGAAACTCGCGCGCCCTTTCCGAAATATGCCTACGGCTGGTCCGTCTCCAAAAGCCCGACCGGCGCCCGGGAGCTCTCGCACGTGGGCGGCAACGGAGTGTTCCAGTCCGACTACCGCCGTTTCCCGGAGGACGGCGCCATGATCTTCGCCGTTTCCAACACGGCCTACTATTCGGCGATCGCCATCGCCGAACAGATCGAGCTGCGCCTGTTCGGAAAACCTTTCGTGGCACCGCCGGCGATCGTGCCGGTGGAAGAGAAGGAGCTTCGCCGCTGCGCCGGAGCGTATGACCTCGCGTCCGGCGAACGTCTCGAGGTCGTGGCCGAGCCGGGCCGCCTGGTCGTCACGCCAGACGGCCCGGGAGGGCTCGAGCTCCTCTCCGGCAAGCCGGAAGAGCAGCGCCGCCGGCGCTTCGCCGAGCGTGATCACCAGGTCGACGACGTGCTGGCGGCGGCGCTGCGCCGGGATCTCGGGCCCCTCGCCGAGATCCTCGTCGACTCCGCCGCGGGCGCGCAGCGCTGGCGTGCCGCCGTGGCCGCGAGCGAGGCCGAGCTCGGGGCCTGGAAAGGTGCCACGGTGCTCGGCACGCGCAGCCTTGGCGGCCTGGTGGTGACGCATGCGCGTCTCACTTTCGAGAGGGGAGCGCGCGTGCTCGACGTGGTCTGGTCGGGCCCGACCGTCGATAGTCTCTCAGTGAGCCCCAGCCTGCGGCCGACGTTTTTCCTCCCCGCAGGACCCTCTCGCTTCGTCACCTATGACGTCGGCACGGGAGCAATCGTGCACCTGAGCTGCGCGGGCACGGGCGCCGCCGCCCCGGCGCTGCGTTTCGAGAGCGCCAGCGGCGCGGTCGAGGCGAAGCGGCGGCCCCCGGATTCGTCGAAGACCAAGCCCTGAAACAGATAGAGCTAATCATTCCTCTCTTGAGGCGACATACACTGGCCTGGATCTGTAGACATCGGTCTGGCGTCGGTAGACATTGGCCCGGATCTATAGACATCGGCTCAATGTCTGCAGACATCGGCCTGGATCTACAGACACCAGCCCAATGTCTGGAGACACCGGTCTGGATCTACAGACATCGGTTCAATATCTGTAGACACCGGGCTGGATCTACAGACATCGGTCCGGAGTCTGTAGACATCGGCCTGGATCTACAGACATCGGTCCGATGTTTGTAGACATCGGACTGGATCTACAGACGCCGGTCCAATGTCTGAAGACATCAGCCTGGATCTACGGATATCGGTCCAATGTCTGTAGACATCGGCCCGGATCTACTGACACCTGTCCAATGTCTGTAGACACCGGGCTGGATCTATAGACATCAGTCCAATGTCTGTAGACACTGGCCTGGATCTACAGACATCGGCTTGGCGTTTGGCGACATCGGTCTGGGGCCACAGACCCGGCCTAATGTCCGGCAGGCCTGTTCCCGGGTTGCCGACTCCCCCCGAGAGCGCGCCGCCCTGGATCTCGCGAAGAAGGCCACGATCCTCCTCTCCCGGAGCTTCACGAGCGGTTGAATCTGCCGTCGCCGTTCTAGCGCACGGTCTGCCGTGCTCGCCACAGCCGCGGCGGAATCGGCCCGCCCTGAGGCATGGTTAAGGCTGAGGTCAGTCCCGCAGTCCGGCTCCAAACTCGACTCGACCCCCTATGTTGACGAGGATTAGGAATCGGCGTAGAATGACTACTTTCCATAGATTGAATGACATGTGTCTTACTCACTGCCAGAATGACCGGGTTGGGCGCCAGTCGGCATGGATTGGGGCAGCGGCAGGATACAGTCCAACTAGAGATTATGCGTTCAGACAGGTTCAGACCATCTAAGGAGGAGTAGATGCTGTGAAAACCAAGGCCCAAGAACAGCCGAGCGGCTCTATACTGCGTAAGGCAAAAGCATTTGAAATTTTGAGGGAAGTTGCGGTCTTTGCAACCTGCGTAGCCGGAGCTTTCCAGCTATCTCATGCAATCCCTAATTTCGTTCAAAGCGTTACTCTTCCTAGTTGGTGCGAACATCTCCTCACAGCCTTGCTGGGGGCAGCGATCGGCGTATTTGCGCTTAGAGATAAGAGCGGGGGGGATCGCCATGATTAACGTTTCTAACGGCTCTACCCTGCTAGGTTTTATCGCTGCCATTGCCGTCTTAATCCTAGTCGTCTGTAGACAAAAAAGGCTGGAGCTAAGCGATCTAGGTTCTCTGGGCGCTGCGTACTTCGCGGGGAGCAATGTTCCTGCGGCTCTCTTCCTCTGCTGGTATACCTTTGATCCGGATCCAGCGACAGTGCAAACAAAGCTCCACGGATACGAGAAGTACGTATCATTTGCTGGCCTTGCTATCTTAGTATTCAGCATTATCACAATCTGGTCCCAGTGCCAGAAGGCTTATGCGCTAACTTCCATGGCATCGAAGACTGCCCCAAGTCCTAGCACGACTCAACCTAGTGGAAACAAACCTTAAGGGTTTGGACGATGGTCAAGCGCATAACACGAGCAATGCAGCGGACGGAAACCGCGCAAGCGCGGTCCCGCCGCTAATCTTCCAAGTGTTACTGCCGTACCAAATACATACCATGCTCTGGCAGATCGAAAATACACCACATAAGTTGATTGGGTCGGTTCATGTCCTTCCCAAGGGCGCCAAGTTGCCTTGGTGGGCGCACGAGAGCTACGCTGATATTGGCCGCTTCGTTTTTGAGGCTGATCATCGTGACCTTTCCATTCAGCAAGTCGGGCGTGACGAGGAAGGGAGTTGCTGGCAGCCGACACGTGCCTCCATAGCCTACAACCAAGCGGCGCGACTCCTGGCCTCTTTTGGCAGGAGCGAGCCATTTGATGGATTGAAGCCGTGGAGGGCCGCGTTTTATTTTGTTTCATGCCTCATGTCCCACGTGGGATTGTCACACAACGATGGGATGGACAACTTGCTTCGCACGAAGGCGGAGCACGGAGGATATGCCGTTGATTATCTTGAGCTGCCGACTCGTGCTTTTGATTTGTTGGATTCATCCTGTGAACAAGCGATAGGAGGCTTGCCCTTCTTCGAGGATGTGATCAGGAACACGGCCTCGGGACGAGGATTGACAGAGCTTGAGCGTGTGATGCGGGATTGGGTTGCGTCCGATATTGTGGACTTGGCGATCATCCTTTCCGAAAAGAAGGGTCAGTTCCCTTTCATGTTTGATCCGCTCATTGCCCAACGGAATCGGGAGTGGTTGCCCGTGGCCGCCGAGCTTCTCCGCGAGGATGTTCCGACGCTTTTCGTTGTTGGCAGCCTCCACACTGTCGGACACGACAGCTTTATTGATCAGCTTCGATCCATCGGACTGCAATGCAGACTCACCACTACCAACGGCTAACCCATGCGCTGCTCCGAACAGACAGGGGCGTTGCCGCCTTATCATCGCTCATGACTCATCCTCCCTCACTTCGTTGATGTCCCTCGTCACCCTATCTGTCGGAGAGCTTGAGACGGTTAGGCGTCGGAACCATCGCTCGTGACAATCCTGCCATCCACTGAAGATACGATTGCTGCATACGACCAGCTGCGCGAGATCGTTGCAGCCCAAGCCCATGGTGAATGGGAACTCCCCGAATCGTTGTTCAGCCTCGTTGGAGCCAAGCTCTTCACCTTTGGATTCAACACCTACAAGTCTGTTGGCATCCTTCTTCCGCTCCGGCACTACGAGCAAGGCACTTCTCTCTTCCGAACACTTTGGGAGACCGCTGCAAACTTCGCCTGGGTCAGGCAAGATCCAGACGCCCGAAGTGCGCAGTTTCTCGGCTATACCGCGGTAGAGTTCCGTAAGCTTGTGCAGAGGTCATCTCGCTTCGGTACGGAGTTAGAACGCAAGGCATTTCTTGTTGGCTTCGACGCAGGCTTCGGAGAGTTCATCAATACCTATAGGCAGCGCGACCGTGGCGGCAAAGAGCGGTGGTTCGACCGCTTCTCTGGTTTCTCCCTAGAAAGGCTCGTCAGGGACCTCGGGCCCCCTTGGACGGCCGAGTACTCGACGGTCTATAAGTTGGCTTGCCACTATACTCACGGCTCGCCCGGCGCGATTCTCTTCCCGTTGTTCGCGGGCAAGTTCGACCACCTACCCGACCTCTTCAAACTCCAAGACGATCAACGCACAGCGCAACTCGCCTTATGGTCAATGGCGGTCATGGCCCGCCTCCACAAAGGTTTGCTCGCATGGCTCGAAACTGAGCCGGCGCCGGGGCTCGGCGAACTCGACCAGAGGCTCGGGTTCACCTCGTACCTGCAGACCTTCTCGGGCTCGCCAGAATAAGCACCAGAGACTTGTTGGAGAGGAAAGACCGACCTCACGGTACCCCGCTCTGACGGGGCGATTGGGCGGGCCGGCGGGAAGCTGCCGTTCCTCGAGGCGACTGGCACCGGCTATGGGACCGAAAGCCACATGCCTCGACCGAGCGGCGCCACGTCCAAGTGGCGCCGTGCTTGTGCGATCTGATGGAGCGACCGGGCTTTCAGATCCCTTCGATATAGGCCGTCTCGCCGTGGAGCGCCGAGTCCAGGCCCTCGCTCTCGCCGGCCGTCCCGACCTTGACCGGCGTCACCCGTTCGATCAGCCAGAGCATTCCGTAGGTGAAGACGAACGCCCAGGCTGAAGAGATCAGGACGGCTCCGAGCTGCACGAAGAAGAAGCGCGAATTGCCGCGCAAGAGGCCGTCGACGCCCGCCGGATTGAAGGCGGTGGTCGCGAAGATGCCGCAGAGGACGATGCCGATGAATCCCCCGACGCCGTGGACGCCCCAGACGTCGAGCGCGTCGTCCCAGCCGAGGCGGTTCTTGAGCGCCACGGCGTAGAAGCAGACGACGCCGGAGATCAAACCGATCAGGACGGCCGCCCCGGGCGAGACGTAGCCGGCGGCCGGAGTGATCGTGGCCAGGCCGGCGACCGCGCCGGTCAGGAGGCCCAGGAATTTCGGCTTTTTCGATATCCTCCAGTCCAAGGCGAGCCAGGCGATGGCGGCGAAGCTGGCCGCGACGTCGGTGTTCACGAAGGCGACCGCGGTGACCGCGTCGACACGGAACTCGCTGCCCGCGTTGAAGCCGTACCAGCCGAACCAGAGCAGGCCGGTGCCGAGAGCGACGAGCGGAATCGAATGCGGTCCGCGATCCGCAACCGTGCGTTTGCCGACGTAGAGGATCGAGGCGAGTGCCGCGATGCCCGCGATGTTGTGGACCACGATGCCGCCTGCAAAGTCGAGCACGCCCCACTGCGCGAGCAGGCCGCCGCCCCAGATCATGTGGACGAAGGGGAAGTAGACGAAGATGAGCCAACCGGTCAGGAACAGCATGTAAGCCTTGAAGGTGACCCGGTTCGCGAACGCGCCGGTGATCAGGGCCGGCGTGATGATGGCGAACATCATCTGGTAGGCGAAGAAGACGAACATCGGGATCGTCGGGTTGATCGGCGACGGCGTGTCGAGCGTGATGCCGCGGAGGAACGCCCAATCGAAATTGCCGAGGATGCCCGCGAAGTCGGACCCGTTTTTCAGATTGCCGCTGAAGCAGAGCGAGAAGCCGAACGCCCACCAGAGGACCGTCGTCCACCCCATCGAGACGAAGCTCTGGATCATGATCGCGAGCACGTTCTTGCGGCCGACCAGCCCGCCGTAGAAGAAGGCGAGGCCAGGCGTCATCAGCATGACGAGGCTGGAGCACAGCAGCATGAACGCCGTGTTGCCGGTGTCGATCGACAGGTGCGGCATCGAATCTCCTCCTTCAGGCAAGGAACCGGAATCGAACCGGGGACGCGCGCCCCGGCGCGGCAAGGCAGATGCGAAGACGGGGGGATTTGACCACTATCGGGCCGAGGGTGTCAACGCGCGGGCAGCCGGCGAGCCCACGCCCGCCACCGGCTGGGACGCGGTATTGACGCGGACAAGGTACCAGCATAGAATCCCAACTTCCTGAGAATGAGCTTGGATGGAGGAGCAGATAAATGAAGACACGGTTTGCGATCTCAGTCGCCGTCGTAATGTTCATCGCACCTTATGGCTATACCCAGCCCCGCCAACCCCAAGAAAGCCATCTGTGTCTGCGAGGTGAAGCGCACGGGAGAAGCGATAACGCTCGGCGGCGATTGTGACACCGCTACCTGCAAGACTGCGTATTGGTCGGCCGCTCCGCTCGCCGATTTCGAAAGCGCTAGCACTTTCATGACCAAAGCCCTGGGCTTGGCTAGGTCGCCGGTGAAGTGGTGTCCGGCTGCTCATTGAACATGAAGCAGATTCGCCCCGAGATTCTCGTTCCGCTATTTCGCGAAGCACAACAAAACGGAGTCTTCTATGAAGATCAGTCTGAGTAGTGTAATGGTCGACGACCAGGACAAGGCTCTCAAGTTTTATACGGAGGTTTTGGGGTTCGTTAAGAGCAAGGACATTCCGGTAGGGAAATTCAAATGGCTGACAGTTGTCTCACCCGAAGGGCCGGCCGACGTCGAGTTGCTTCTTGAGCCCAACGAAAACCCGGCGGCCAAGATATTCCAGAAAGCCCTTTTTGACCAAGGGATCCCTTTGACGGCATTTGCTGTCGACGATATCCACGGCGAGTACGAGAGAATGAGCGGGCTGGGCGTGGTCTTTCGTACGGAGCCAACAAAAATGGGGCCGGCAACCATCGCGTTATTCGAGGATACTTGTGGTAACCTCATACAGATCTATCAGACATAGGCGGCGACGTCAGGCCCGCATGCTGGTGCAGCCGTTTCCGAAGTAAGAGGGCGTCATGGACAGCGGCCGGTCTTTCCTGGAGGCACGCGATTTCCTGATCGCGCATCGCGACGATTACGCCGCGGCGTATGCCGGCTTTCGCTGGCCGGCGCTCGAGCAGTTCAACTGGGCGCTCGACTACTTTGACGTTCAAGCGCAAGGGAACAACCGCCCGGCGCTCTGGGTGGTGGACGACGAAGGGGGGGAGACGAAGCTCAGCTTCGCCGAGCTCGCGGAGCGCTCCAACCGGGTGGCCAACCATCTGCGCTCCTGCGGCGTGCGCCGCGGCGACCGCGTTCTCGTGATGCTCCCCAACGTGGCGCCGCTGTGGGAGATCATGCTGGCGGCGATCAAGCTCGGGGCGGTGGTCAGCCCGGCGACCACGCTGCTGTCGAGCGCCGATCTGCAGGATCGTATCGAGCGCGGCGAGATGCGGCACGTCATCGCCGACGCGCCGTCGAGCGGCAAGCTCGCCGAGGTACCGGGGAGCTTCACACGAATCGTGGTGGGGGAGGAGGTCGCGGGGTGGCGCCCCTTCGCCGAGGCGTATGAGGCGCCGGCGGCGTTCGAGCCGGGCGGCCCCACGCAGGCGGACGATCCCTTTCTCCTCTATTTCACGTCGGGCACGACGGCCAAGCCGAAGATGGTGCTGCACACTCATCAGAGCTATCCGGTGGGACATCTGTCGACGATGTACTGGATCGGGCTGCGCGAGGGGGACGTGCACCTCAACATCAGCTCGCCCGGCTGGGCCAAGCACGCGTGGAGCTGCTTCTTCGCGCCGTGGAACGCGGGTGCGACGATCTTCATCCATCAGCTCCCGCGGTTCGACGGGCAGAAGACGCTGGCGGCGCTGGTGCGCCACGGCGTGACGACGCTGTGCGCGCCGCCCACGGTCTGGCGGATGCTGATCCTGGAGGACCTGAGGTCGTATCCGGTGCAGCTCCGCGAGTTGGTGAGCGCGGGCGAGCCGCTCAATCCCGAGGTGATCGCGCAGGTGCGCGAGGCCTGGGGGCTCACGGTCCGCGACGGCTACGGCCAGACGGAGACCACCTGCCAGATCGGCAACCCGCCCGGCGAGGAGGTGAAGGTGGGCGGCATGGGCAAGCCGCTGCCGGGCTATCGCATCGACCTCCTGGACGCCGAGGGGAATGCCGGCAATGGCGAGGATGAAGGGGAGATCGCGATCCGGCTCGATCCCCGTCCGCTCCCCCTGATGGCGGGGTATCTCGACAATCCCGAGGCCAGCGCGAAGCTGCTCGGCGGCAGCCACTACCGCACCTCGGACGTGGCCACGCGCGACGCCGGCGGCACCTTCTGGTATGTGGGGCGGGCGGATGACGTGTTCAAGAGCTCGGACTACCGGATCAGCCCGTTCGAGCTGGAGAGCGCGCTGATCGAGCACGAGAGCGTGGCGGAGGCGGCGGTGGTGCCGAGCCCCGATCCCATCCGCCTCAGCGTGCCGAAGGCGTACGTGGTGCTGAAGCCGGGGGTGGAGCCGTCGCCGGCGGCGGCGCATGCGCTGTTCCGCTTCTCGCGCCAGCGGCTGGCGCCGTTCGCCCGCATCCGCCGCATCGAGTTTGCGGAGCTGCCCAAGACGATCTCGGGGAAGATCCGGCGCGTGCAGTTGCGGGCGATGGAGAAGGAGCGCCACGCGCGCGGCGTCCGGGGTGAGCACGAGCACTGGGAGGACGACTTCACCGACTTCGATTGATTCGCTTGAGGGGGAGGTGACCTTCCGCCCGGTTGGCTGTATGCTGTGGGCTCGTGCCCCTCTTCACGAACCTGTTACTGTGTCCGCGGCCGGAACGGCCGCCAGAAGGATGAGATGGCCAAACCAAACTACCAGCACGAGAAGCGTCAGAAGGACTTGGCAAAGAAGAAGAAGAAGGAAGAGAAGATGCGGCGCAAGGCGGAGAAGGCCAATGCGCCCAAGGAAGGCCCAGAGACGTCGCCGGCCGAGGGAGAGACCCCCTCGACCCCCTGAGCCCGGGGTCCGCGCCGAGATGAAATGGGTTCTGGGTGTTCTCTTCGTAGTGGCCGGGGCCGCTCACTTCGTGCGGCCCGACGTCTACATGAGGATCATGCCGCCCTACCTGCCCTGGCACCGCGCGCTGGTCTACGTGAGCGGGCTCTGCGAGGTGGTCCTCGGCGCGCTGTTCCTGATCCCACGCTTCACCATCCCGGCCGCCTGGGGGTTGATCGCGCTGCTGATCGCCGTGTTCCCCGCCAACGTCCACATGGCGATGAACCCGGGGCGCTACCCCGCGCTCAGCCCCATCGCCCTGTGGCTCCGGCTGCCGCTTCAGGGCGTGCTCATCGCGTGGGTGTATGGGTACACCTGAGGATTCCTGACCGGAGCAGCCGGTGCTAGACTGAGCTTCACTGGAGGCTGGTATGGTCCAGTTGACGATCGTCGATCTCTCTTCGAAGGCACAGAGCGGAAGTGGTGGTCAGAAGTGGACGAGAGACGAGCTCTATGAGCGGTAGAGTTTTCCTGAAGGGAGCCGAGGAGAGGAAGGTGTCTTCGCTTCTTGAAGATCCGCTATCACGTGGGATCGGTCTTCGTGCTCCCGGGCCACTAAACGGTCCATCAGTTTCTCGATATCTCCTCCGCACTCCGCCAGTAGTTTCTCGCGAATCCTGTGGATCTCTTCTACGAAGGGATCTTCGAACCGGTTTTGGCTCATTCCTCTCTCCTTCAGGATCAGGATAACTCTTCAGGAGTCAAGATGATAGGGGTAGCTCGCCCTAGTCTCCGATTCACCGCCACGAGACGCTGGATGACTTGGCCATTGGCAATGTGCTTGCAGTTCCAGGTCACCAGGTAGTCGAGCTGGTAGGCGACCGCAAATGCGATATGCACCGCGTCGGCAGCAGCCTGAGGAGGCAACCCTAACTCGACGAGATAGATCCGGACCAGGCTACGAACGCCGTCTCGGAGCCTGAGAACGGGCAATCCCTCGACGACCTCCAGACGGCGAGCCGCTATCGCCGGATCCACGGATGAAAGGCGGGAGCTCCGTCAGTCACACCAGCTCAGGATGCCGCAGCAGCTCTCCCAGCAGGAGCCGCAGCTTGGCCGCGGCGGTCTGGCCGGCGGCGAGCACGTCCTCGTGCTTCACCGGGTCGGCGGAGAGGCCGGCCCCGGGATTGCTCACCATGGAGATACAGAGGCAGCTCACTCCCATGGGGTGGGCGGCGAGGATCTCCAGGACGGTCGACATGCCGGCGATGTCCCCGCCGAGGATCTGAAGCATTCGCACCTCGGCCGGCGTCTCGTAGCTGGGACCGGCCAGACCCATGTAGACCCCCTCGCTCAGGGGGACGCCGAGCTCGGACGCCAGCCGCAGGGTCAGGGCTCGCAGGCGCGGGTCGTAGGCGGCCGTCATGTCCGGAAAGCGCGGCCCCCACTCCGGCGGGAGCTGGCCGCGGAGGGGGTTCAGCCCCGTGAGATTGACGTGGTCGCGGATCAGCACGAGGTCGCCGGCGCGATGGTGGGGCTGGAGGCCGCCCGTGGCATTGGTCATCACCAGCACCTTCGCTCCCAGCAGGGCGGCGAGGCGGATGGGGAAGACCGTGTCGTTGGCGCTGTAGCCCTGGTAGGAATGGAGCCGCCCCCGGTAATAGAGGACGTGGCGGCCCGGCAGCGGCTCGAACATCTCGACGGCGTGCTGGTGCCCCTCGATCGCATGGACGGGGAAGGGGAGGAGGAACTCGAGTTGGACCGGTCCGTGCGTCCTCTCGCCGAGGTCCACGCCGAGGCCGGAGCCGGAGACCACCGCCACCTCGGGCCGCGGCCAGCCCAGGAGGTCGAAGCGCTCGACGGCGGATTTGTGCTGCTCGATCAGCGTCTCCAGGCCGTCCGGGCTGTCGTCCAGGGAGCGGTGGACGAGCCCCTCCAGGTCCCCTCCCAGGTCCTTGTCGTCTTCCATGGCTGCGTATCGTAGCAGCGATGGTGGAGGAGGCTCGCGGCAGCTCCCGATCGGCACCTAGTCTTTTGGAAGCATCCGTTCTACGAAGGAGCTTCATTTAGAGAAAGGAGATCGCCGTGAAGAAGATGCTCTTTGGGCTCTCTCTGGCCGTGGCAGCTCTCGGCTTCCTCATGTCTCCTGCGATGGCGGCGGCCAGCTCGCCGCAGATCGCCCCGGCGTTGAGCGCCGCGGATCAGGCGTTCCTCGCCTCCCTCGCCGCAGCGGCGGGGACTCCGGCCCCGGTGCCCGCGGCCAAGCGCCCGACTGTCGGTCCGAAGGCCCTTTGCAGCGCCACTGCGAATTGCTGGGATGGCAGCACGGTGAGCTGCTCGGGTAACAACAGCACCACGAGTTGCACGGCTACGGACAGCAGTTGTTCCACCCGCCGAGGGTCTGTCACCTGCGATGGCGTCACCACTTCGTGCCCCGTCTGCCCTGGCTGCGACTTTGACTGCGCCGCCGAACGGGCCGGTTGCGCGTCCGACTGCTCTCCCTGTCTCTTTACCTTCTCGTGTATTCCTTCGACTTGTACCCTGACCTGTCACTGCAGGTTCAGCACCTGCAATTAGCCTCCTCGCCCGCGGCCGGTCCACAGGCCGGCCGCGCCCCCCTCCTTCAGCCCCTCGCCTTTCTCGGATAGTCTATCCCCTTCCTTGCCGCCCGGCAGGGAGGAGTGGAGGGGAGTCCGAGATCCATGTCCGAGCTCGACGAGCAGATCCAGAACCGGCGGGAGAAGCGCCAGCGGTTGGCGGAGGCGGGAGTTGCCCCCTACCCCCATCGCTTCGATTGGGACCTGGAGCCCACCGGTATCCGGTCCGCCCATGGCGAGAAGACGGCCGAGGAGCTGGAGGCCGCCGGCCTGCGGCTGCGGGTGCCCGGGCGGGTGCGCTCCATCCGCGGCCATGGCAAGAGCACCTTCGTCGACATCCACGACGGCAAGGAGAAGCTGCAACTCTTCATCAAGCGGGACAACCTGCCGGAGGCCGGGCGCCTGGTGCTGGACAATCTCGACCTGGGCGACGTCGTGGGCGCCGAGGGCAAGCTGATCCGCACCCGCACGGGCGAGCTGTCGCTGATGGTGGACGGCCTGACGCTGCTCGCCAAGGCCCTGCGCCCCCTGCCGGAGAAGTGGCACGGCCTCGCCGACGTCGAGACCCGCTACCGCCAGCGCTACCTCGACCTCGCCACCAACGAGGAGTCACGCCAGGTGTTCGAGGTGCGGGCGGCGCTGGTCAAGGGGATCCGCGAGTTCCTCGACGCCCGCGGTTTCCTGGAGGTGGAGACGCCGATGATGCAGGTGATCCCGGGCGGGGCGGCGGCGCGGCCGTTCAAGACCCACCACAACGCTCTGGACATGGAGCTGTACCTGCGCATCGCTCCCGAGCTGTTCCTGAAGCGGCTGCTGGTGGGGGGGATTCCCCGGGTCTACGAGATCAACCGCAACTTCCGCAACGAGGGGATCTCCACCCGGCACAACCCCGAGTTCACGATGCTGGAGTTCTACTGGGCCTATGCCGACTACCGGCAGATGATGGACCTGACCGAGGAGCTGCTGACCGGCCTCGCCGGGATCGCCGGCCGCCGCCAGGGCAAGGAGCAGATCACCTGGGAGGGCAAGCCGGTCGACCTCGCCCGGCCGTGGGCCCGCTTCACCATGCGCGAGGCCATCACCCACTTCGCGGGCGTGCCGGCGGAGCGGCTGGAGACGGCGGAGTCGGTATTCACCGTGCTGGGGGAGCGGGGGCTTGAGATCCCGCGCGGCGGCACCTATGGCCATCTCCTCATGGGCCTCTTCGAGCACACGGTGGAGGAGCACCTGTTCAATCCGACCTTCATCACCGACCATCCCACGGACGTCTCGCCCCTGGCCAAGCAGCGGCCGGACGATCCCCGCTTCACCGAGCGCTTCGAGCTGTACATCGCCGGCTCGGAGATCGCCAACGGCTTCAGCGAGCTCAACGACCCGGACGTGCAGGCCGAGCGCTTCCGCCAGCAGGTGGCGGCGCGGGAGACGGGCGGCGACGTCGAGGCCCACCCCTATGACGCGGACTACGTGCGGGCTCTGGAGCATGCCATGCCGCCCGCCGCGGGCATCGGCGTCGGCATCGATCGTCTGACCATGTTGATGGCCGACCGGCAGTCGATCCGCGACGTGATCCTCTTCCCGCTGATGCGGCCCGAAGCGGGGGAGGGTGACTGATGGGAGCCGGCACCGCCGGGGACCCTCATCACCCCGGCCCTCTTCTCCCGGCCTCCCCCCCTTCCGCCGGGAGAAGAGGGAGTGGTTTGCCTGAAGAAAAAGCGAAGAAAAAGTTGGGAACGAAGATCTCTTCAAGCCCCCTCTCTCCCGGCGGACGGGGGGGAGGCCGGGAGAGAGGGGGTTGGGGGAGTGAGGGTCCGCCCCGAAGGGGCGGGTTATGAAGGCTTTGAAGACCTCCTCTCTTCTCCTGCGCAGGCTCCCCTTCCCGGCGGTGATCGCCCTGCGCTACCTGCGCAGCACCCGCCGGGACGCCTTCGCCAGCTTCCTTTCGGCCGTGGCGGCGGGCGGGCTGGCCCTGGGTGTGGCGGCGCTCATCCTGTCGCTGGCGGTGATCTCGGGGTTCCAGAGCGCCTTGCGCGGAGAGCTCCTGGGCCGCACGCCGCAGATCGAGGTGGAGCTCCCACCCGGCGCCGACGCCGAGGGGGCACGCGACGCCGTGCGCCGGGTCGCCGGGGTGACCTCGGCCCAGATCCAGGTGCGGGGGGGCGGCTGGCTGGTGGATCAGGGAAAGGTGCAGCCGGTGGAGATGGTGGGGTTCGACGGCCGGGTGCCCCGCTCTTTTCCGGGCGCGGCGGGCCTGCCCGAGGGGCTGTACGTACCGAAGTCCCTCGCCGCCCGCTGGGGGCTGCGCCCGGGCAAGGTGCTGGAGGTGGTATCGCCCAAGGCGACGCTGACGCCGCTCGGGCCGCAACCGCGGGTGCGCAGCCTCCCCCTGGCCGGCACCTACGAAGGCGGGCGCACCCAGGAGGAGCGGGAGCGGGCGGCGCTGCCGCGGTCGATCGCCGAGACCCTGCTCGGCACGGCCGACCGCCGGCTGGACGTGGAGGCGGCGGACCTCGACGCCGCGCTCGACGTGGCCGCCCGGCTGCCGACGGCACTGCCCAAGGGGAGCGCGGTGCGCACCTGGAAGGACCTCAACCGGCCGCTGCTCTTCGCTCTGCGGCTGGAGAAGCTGATGATGTTCGTGTCCGTGTCGCTCATCGTGCTGGTGGCCTCGCTGGCGCTGGTGGCGGACCTCGCCCTTATCATTTCCAGCAAGCGGCCGGAGATCGGCATGCTGGCCACCCTGGGGGCGACCCCGGCGGCGCTGCGCCAGGCCTTCGTGCTGCTGGGCGGGCTGGTGGCCGGCCTCGGGCTGCTGGTGGGGACCGTGCTGGGGGTGGGCGGCGCCTGGGTGATGGACCATTACCACCTGCTGCCGGTGCCGGGGCGGGTCTACTTCCTCGATTACGTCCCGTTCCGGGTGGAGCCGCAGGACCTGATCGTCGTGCTGCTCCTCACCCTGGGCCTCGCCCTCGCCTCCTCGCTCTACGCCGCGCAGCGGGCCGCGGCGCTCGATCCGGTGGAGGCCCTGCGGCGATGAGCCCTCACCCCCTGGCCCCCTCTCCCGCCCCCTCCGCACCCCCCTCACCGGGAGAGGGGGGAATCGCATGAGCGTCGCCGTCAAGGCGGCCGGACTCACCAAGACCTACCAGGACGGCGTCCGGCGGGTGGAGGTGCTGAAAGGGATCGACCTGGCAGTGGAGCCGGGGGAGATGGTGGCCATCGTGGGGCCCTCGGGCTCGGGCAAGTCGACGCTGCTGCACCTTCTGGGCGCCCTCGACCGGCCGGACACGGGCGCGGTGGAGATCGGCGGCCAGTCCGTGGCGGCCCTCTCGGGAGCGAAGATCGCCGCCTTCCGCAACCGCACGATCGGCTTCGTCTTCCAGTTCCATCAGCTCCTGCCGGATTTCACGGCGCTCGAAAACGTCATGCTGCCGGGGCGGATCGCGGGGATCGAGCCGCGCCGGGTGCTGGCGAGCTCCCGGCGGCTGCTCGAAGAGGTGGGGCTCCGGGAGCGGCTGGACCACTTCCCCAACCAGCTCTCCGGCGGCGAGCGCCAGCGGGTGGCCCTCTGCCGGGCGCTGGCGCTGGAGCCCCCCCTGCTGCTGGCGGACGAGCCCACGGGCAACCTCGACCCGGCGAGCGGCGACGCCGTCTTCCAGCTCCTCCTCGACCTCCAGGCCCGCCACCGCACCACCGGCATCCTCGTCACCCACAACCCCGAGATCGCCCAGCGGTGCACCCGCATCCTGCGACTGGATGGAGGAGTGCTACAGCCGTATTGAAAAGCGGACACCCCTCGTCGCTCTGACCTTCACGCTGAGGACCCTCGGGCGGGAATTTTGCAGCCCTGCGAGTCACTTGAGCGGGATAGGACCAGGAGAGCCGTCGACGCAGTGTTTCCATGGAGGTCCCCGGGGGTGAGTGGCGTGCTAGAATCCGAGGCATTGCAGAGGATGAAGGCGGCTCCAATTCCCCTCGGTGCGAGGTGACGTGTAGCGCGCCGACGACTTGAGGAAAGGTCGAACCGAATGTTTGAGAAGTACAACGAGAAGGCCCGCCGCGCGCTCTTCTTCGCCCGCTACGAAGCCAGTAAGCTGGGCAGCCGGGTCATCGAGTCCGAGCACATCCTGCTGGGGATCCTGCGCGAGGGGGAGGAGACGGTCAGCGAGATCTTCCGGCGGTTCCAGGTCAAGCCCGAGGACATCCGGCGCGAGATCGAAGGCGAGCGGGTCTTCGTCGAGCGCATTTCGTCGACTGCGGAATTACCCCTCTCCGAGGAATCGAAAAAAATCCTGGCATACGCTTCGCACGAGGCGGAGAGCATGCTGCACGCCACCGTCGGCTCGGAGCACCTGCTCATCGGCATCCTGCGGGTCGAGGGGTGCACGGCCATGCGCATCCTGGCCCAGCACGGGTTCGACGTCTACACGGTGCGCGAGGAGGTGCTCGCCATCGCCAAGGAGCGCGAGGCCTCGCAGCAGAAGAAGGAGCTCCCGTTCCTCTCGGAGTACGGGCGCGACCTCACCGCCCTCGCCGCCGAGCAGTCGTTCGATCCCCTCATCGGCCGCGACGAGGAGGTCGACCGCATCATCCAGATCCTCTCCCGCCGCACCAAGAACAACCCCATCCTGCTGGGCGAGCCGGGGGTCGGCAAGACCGCCATCGTCGAAGGCCTGGCGCAGCGGATCGTCGAGGGGCGGGTGCCGATCTTCCTGGCCAACAAGCGGATCATGGCGCTCGACCTGTCGCTGATCGTGGCCGGCACCAAGTACCGGGGGCAGTTCGAGGAGCGGTTGAAGGGGATCCTGAAGGAGCTCAAGGAGAGCCGCGAGCTCATCGTCTTCATCGACGAGATCCACTCCCTCATCGGCGCCGGCTCGGCCGAGGGCTCGCTCGACGCCGCCAACATCCTCAAGCCGGCCCTGTCGCGGGGCGAGATCTCCTGCATCGGCGCCACGACCCTCAAGGAGTACCGCAAGTACATCGAGAAGGACCGCTCGCTGCTGCGGAGATTCCAGGCCATCCAGGTCAATCCGCCGACGCCGGAGCAGACGCAGGAGATCCTCGAGGGGGTCAAGGACCGCTACGAGTCGTTCCACAAGGTGCGCTACCGTCCCGAGGCGCTGCGCACGGCCATCTACCAGTCGAGCCGCTACATCCCGGACCGCCACCTGCCGGACAAGGCCATCGACGTCATCGACGAGGCCGGAGCGCGGGTCAAGCTGCGCCGGGTGCGCGACACCCAGAACCTGCGCCGCCTGGAGCAGGAGATCCGCCAGGTGGTCAAGGAGATGAAGGTCGCCATTTCGGACAAGGACTTCGAGCGCGCCGTCTACCTGCGGGAGCGGGAGATCGAGCTGCGCGAGGACCTGGAGCGGATGAGCGTGGCGGCGGATGAGACGGGCGTGCTGGAGGTGACCCGGCACGACATCGAGGAGGTCATCTCCTCGTGGACGGGCATTCCCACGGCCGCGCTGCAGAGCGAGGAGGCGGAGCGGCTGCTGAAGATGGAGGAGATCCTGAAGCACCGGGTGGTGGGCCAGGACCGCTCCATCAACGCCATCAGCCGGGCGATCCGGCGCTCCCGCCTGGGGGTGTCCAACCCGCAGCGGCCGGTGGGCTCGTTCATCTTTCTGGGTCCCTCGGGGGTGGGCAAGACCGAGGTCGCCCGCCAGCTTTCGGATTTCCTCTTCGGCAGCCAGCGGGCGCTGGTGCGGTTCGACATGTCGGAGTACATGGAGAAGCACGCCGTCTCCAAGCTCATCGGCTCGCCTCCCGGCTATGTCGGCCACGAGGAGGGCGGCCAGCTCACGGAGCGCGTGCGGCGCCAGCCGTACTCGCTGATCCTGTTCGACGAGATCGAGAAGGCGCATCCGGACGTCGCGAACCTCCTGCTGCAGATCCTGGAGGACGGCCAGCTCACGGACGCCTACGGCAATCAGGTGGACTTCCGCAACACCCTGGTGCTGATGACTTCGAACATCGGCAGCAAGCTGGTGCTGCGCGGTGGCCGCATGGGCTTCGGCGAAGGGAGCCAGGAGGCGAGCTTCCAGCGCATCGAGGAGGAGATCCTGGCCGAGCTGCGGCGCACCTTCAGCCCCGAGTTCATCAATCGTATCGACGAGGTGATCGTCTTCAATCCCCTGGGTGAGCGCGAGCTGCGGGCGATCGTGGACATCCTTCTCGAAGACGTCAACCATACTCTCGCCGAGCGGAACCTGCGGTTGGAGGTCTCGGACCCGGCGAAGGAATGGCTGCTGGCCAAGGCGGGCGTCGAGCCCTCCACGGGCGCCCGGCCCCTGCGCCGGACCATCCAGCGCCACATCCAGGATTCGGTATCCGAGATTCTCATCAATCAGCACGGCGAGACGATCGAACGGATCGACGTGGATCTGGAGGGCGGTGAGCTGACGTTCCAGGCCGGCGCCCAGGAGATCGTCATTCCCAGGCGCTGAACCGCCGGCCGGCGGCTATCAGCAAGAGCGGCAGTCACTCCCGGCGGCTTCAAGCCGCCGGGACCAGGAAAGGACGAGACGATGGCTGATCTCATCGTGGGCCGGCGTGGATCGCGCCGCTGGCAGGTTGTGCGCCGCCTCCTGGTGGTGCTGCTGCTGCCGTCGCTGCTCTCGGGCGGCATCTCCGCCCGCGCGCAGGCACCGCAGGCGCCGCAACCGCCGGTCAACGGCCGGACCATCGAGGCGATCGAATTCAAGGGCACCAAGACCCTGTCGGAGGACACCCTCCGCTACTACCTCGGCCTCGAGCCGGGACAGCCCCTGGACGAGGACGCCCTCAACCGCAATGTCAAGCAGCTCTGGGACCGCAACCTGGTGGACAACGTCGAGGTGGAGAGCATCCCGACGCCGGCCGGGGTGCGCCTGGTGATCACGGTCGCCGAGCGGCCGCTCCTGCGCTCCATCGACTACGAGAACTTGAAACGCATCTCGAAGACGGACCTCCAGGACAAGATGACCACCCAGCGCATCCGGGTGCACGAGGGCGAGCCCCTGTCGCTCGGCGAGCTGCAGCGCATCAAGTCGCTGATCGAGCAGCTCTACGCCGAGAAGGGCTACCGCTTCGCCAACGCCCAGTACAGCGTCACGGACGTGGCGCCCAACGAGAAGAAGGTCGTCTTCACCGTCGACGAGGGCAACCGCGTCCGCATCTCCGACATCAAGTTCGAAGGCAACACGGTATTCAGCAATACGCGGCTGCGCTGGTCGATGAAGAAGACCAAGGAGAGCAATCTCATCTCCCGGATCGCCAAGTGGGACATCTACGATCCGGCCAAGCTCCAGGAGGATCTCGACAAGATCCGCGACCTCTACCGCGGCGTCGGCTACAAGAACGTCGTCCTCGGCGATCCGAAGGTCGAGGTCCGGGCCATGAACCCCACGGCGGCCACTCCCAAGGACCAGAACCGCCGGATGTTCATCACCATCCCCATCGAGGAGGGGGAGCGGTGGAGGTTCGGCCAGGTGACTCTCGAGGGCAACCAGATCTACAACAATACGATCCTGCTGCGGGCCTTCGAGCACAAGACCGGCGGCTGGCTGCGCTCCAAGGTCGTCGACGACGGCGTGAAGGAGATCTCGGACCTCTACCACAACACCGGTTACATCTTCGCCCGCATCGAGCCCGAGCTGGTGGAGCGGCCGGGGCGCGTCGCCGACGTGGTCGTCCACATCAAGGAGGGGGACCAGTTCCAGGTGGGGCGCATCGAGTTCTCTGGCAACGACCGCACCAAGGACAAGGTGCTGCGCCGCGAGCTGCGCCTCTACGAGGGCGGCCTGATGAACGTGGCGTCGATCCGCAACAGCGTCCTCAAGGTCAATCAGCTCGGGTACTTCAAGCTCAACGAGGAGGACCCGGTCGAGATCGACACCGACACCGAGAAGAAGAAGGTCAACCTAACCTTCAAGGGCGCGGAGGCGGACCGCACCGAGCTGCAGTTCGGCGGCGGCTGGAGCGAGCTCGACGGCTTCTTCGGCCAGTTCTCCATCAGCACCAAGAACTTCCTCGGCCGCGGCGAGCAGGTGGGGCTGTCGCTCCAGAGCGGCAAGCTGCGGAACTTCTTCGACCTCTCCTACTCCGTGCCCTGGTTCCTCGACCGGCCGCAGAGCGTCGGCATCCGGGCCTACAACCAGAGCCTTCAGTACGACCTGCTGTCGGGTTCCGCGGATACCTATCTGCGCCACAGCAAGGGCGCGGTCTTCACCTACGGCCGCAACTACCGGCTGTTCAACTCGGCCAGCCTCAGCTACAACCGGTCCAATTACAACGACGAGACCACCGTCACCATCCCGGCGCTCCTGCCCGGCGAGACGCCACCGCCGGCCGGCTCGCCGCAGCCGGGCAGTATCGTCACCACCAAGCTGCGGATCAACAACTCGTCGCTGCGGCCGGCGTTCGCCTACGACAGCCGGGACAACCCCTTCGAAACCACCAGCGGCCAGAAGCTGTCCCTGGCCGTGGAGTACGCGGGCGGCTTCCTGGGTGGCGACAACAACTTCTGGCGACCCGAGGCGTCGTACAGCATCTTCCGGCCGGTGACCACCTACCCCACGAAGTCGCTGTTCGCCGTCAACGTCGAAGCCGGCTGGATCAAGCCCTTCGGCGGCCATACGATCCCGATCCTCGAGCGCTTCTTCCTGGGCGGCGAGAACAGCATCCGTGGTCACGCCTTCCGCTCCATCTTCCTGCGCGACGCGAAGAACCAGCCCCTGCGCGACGTGAACGGCATCATCCTGGGCGGCGACAAGTTTGCGCAGCTCAATTTGGAGTACCATTTCATTCTCGGCGGGCCCTTCCGGCTGCTGCTGTTCGCCGATGCTGGCAACGTCTACGGCGAGGGCGCATCGTTCAACCTGTCGGGCCTGCGCAAGACCGCGGGCGTGGAGTTGCGGGTCCTGCTGCCCGTATTCGGCGCGCCGTTGCGCTTCATCTATGCCAAGAACCTCAACCCGCTGCCGGAAGACAGCTTCCAGAACTTCCAATTCAGTATCGGAACCAGCTTCTGATCGACCCGTTTGATCGACCGTTGATCGACAAGGAATAGGAGAAACCCCGTGATGTCGTTCCGAATCCGTCTTTCCCGTGCCACTGCCGCGGGCCTTCTGGGTCTGGCGCTGGCCGCTCCGCTGGCGGCCCAGGCGGCCGCCGCTCCCGCCGCCGGCGGCGCCATCAAGATTGCCGTGATCGACACGGAGAAGATTCTACTCTCCTCGGTGGCGGGCAAGAAGGCCGTGGCGGACCTCAAGAAGCTCCAGGAGCAGCGGGAGAACGAGCTCCGCACCAAGGCTCAGGAGCTCAAGGACCTGCAGACCAAGATCACCGACGGCCGCCTCTCCCTCGCTCAGGACAAGCTCGCCGACCTCTCCAAGCAGTTGGAGGAGAAGGACATCGCCCTGCGCCGCGCGCAGGACGACGCCACCCGCGAGCTGAACAAGAAGCGGGATGACATGCTGACGGGCATCGACGAGCGCGTGATGCCGGTGATCAACCAGGTCGGCAAGGACCTCGGCTACACCCTGATCTTCCGCAAGTTCGAGAGCGGCCTGATCTACGCCGACGAGGCGATCGACATCACCAGCACGGTGATTCAGCGGCTGGACGCCGCGGCCGCGGGTAAGTAGCGCGTGGGCTACCGGCTCGCCGAGCTCGCCGAGCTGGTGGGAGGCCGGGTCGAGGGGGACCCTGAGCGTGCCGTCGAGACGATTCGCACCCTGGAAGGCGCCGGCCCTGCCGACCTCTCCTTCCTGACCAGTCCCCGCTATCGAGCCCAGGCGGCAGCCAGCCGCGCCGGGGCCCTGCTGGTGGGGAAGGCCCTGGCCGACCGGGCCGTCCTCGGCCGCGACCTGCTGGTGGTGGACGATCCCGGCTATGCGCTGGCCCTGCTGCTGGCGCGGCTCCATCCCGATGATCCCGGCAATCGCCGCCGGGAGCCGGGGGTCCATCCCACGGCAATCCTGGAGGCCGGCTGCGTCGTGGACCCTACCGCGCACGTCGGGCCCTACGTGGTGATCGGGGCGGGCAGCCGGATCGGCGCCGGCGCCACCGTCCACGCCTTCGTCGCCGTGGGCCGGGGCTGCGCAGTGGGGGAGGGGGCGGTGCTCCATCCCCACGCCGTGCTCTACGACGGCACCGAGGTCGGAACGGCCGCGATCGTCCACGCCGGCGTGGTGCTGGGAGCGGACGGCTTCGGCTATGCCACCCACGGCGGAGTCCACCACAAGGTGCCACAGGTCGGCCGCGTGGTCGTGGAGGCGGAGGTGGAGATCGGCGCCAACAGCACGATCGACCGCGCCACCCTGGGCGAGACCCGCATCGGGGCCGGCACCAAGGTCGACAATCTGGTCCAGGTGGGTCACAACGTGCAGGTCGGCCGGCACTGTATCCTGTGCGGCCAGGCCGGCATTGCGGGGAGCGCCCGGCTGGGCGACGGGGTGGTGCTGGCGGGGCAGTCGGGGGTCGCCGGCCACATCGAGCTCGGGGACCGCGTCCAGGTGGCGGCCAAGTCGGCGGCCCTGGCATCGGTGGAAGCCGGAAAGGTCGTGGCCGGCATCCCCGCGGTGGAGATCCGCAAATGGCGGCGTCAGATCGCCTTGACGTCGCGCCTGGAAGAGATGAGCCGGCGCCTCCGGGCCCTCGAGCGCAAGCTCGGGGGAACCGGCGAGGACGGCGAGGCCGGCGAGGAGGATTGAGTTGAGCGAGCCGACCCCGAAGATACCGAAGACACCGCAGTGGGACGTCGAGTGGATCCTCTCGGTGCTGCCCCACCGCTATCCGTTCCTGCTGGTGGACCGCGTGCTGGAGGTCGAGCCGGGCAAGCGCATCGTCGCGCTCAAGAACGTCACCATCAACGAGCCCTTCTTCGCCGGCCACTTCCCGGGCCGGCCCGTGGTCCCGGGCGTGCTGCTCGTCGAGGGCATGGCCCAGGCCGGCGGCCTGCTGCTGCTGGGCGACGTGCCGGACCGCGCCAGCAAGCTCCTGCTGTTCGCCGGCATCGAGGAGGCCAAGTTTCGCCGGCCGGTGGTTCCCGGCGACCAGATCCGCTACGAGGTCGAGGTGCTGCGCCTGCGCAGCACCTACTGCAAGCTGTCCGGCAGGGTGATGGTGGACGGCCAGCTCGCCGCCGAGGCCGTGATCTCGTCGGCGATGGTGGACCGTTGATGACTCTCATCCATCCCTTGGCCGTGGTGGACCCTGCCGCCCGGTTGGGCGACGGGGTGCGCGTCGGGCCGTTCGCGGTGATCGGCGCCGGCGTCGAGATCGGCGACGGCACCGAGGTGGGAGCCGGGGCGATGGTGCTCGGGCCCGCTCGTATCGGCCGCGAGAACCGGATCTACCCCAGCGCCGCCATCGGCTTCGATCCCCAGGACCTCAAGTTCCAGGGCGAGGAGGTCTGGCTGGAGATCGGCGACCGCAACCATTTCCGGGAATTCTGCACCGTCCACCGCGGCACGGCCAAAGGCGGCGGCGTCACCCGGGTCGGAAGCGACAGCCTGTTCATGGCCTACACCCACATCGGCCACGACTGCCAGGTGGGGAGCCGCATCGTCTTCGCCAACAACGCCACCCTGGCGGGGCACGTCGAGGTCCACGACGACGCCAACATCAGCGCTTTCAGCTCCGTGCACCAATTCTGCCGGGTGGGCCGCCACGCCTACGTGGGCGGCTACACGGTGGCCACCATGGATGTCCTGCCCTTCGTCAAGACCGTGGGGCAGAAGCCCGCCTGCTATGGCTTGAACTCCATCGGCCTCAAGCGCAAGGGGTTCGACGCCGAGCGGGTGCGCCGGCTGGAGCTCGCCTACCGCATCCTGGTGCGCTCCAAGCTGAACACTCCCCAGGCCCTGGAGCGGCTCAAGGCCGAGCTCGCCGGCGATCCGGACGTCGACTACCTGATCGCCTTCGTCGAGAGCAGCCGGCGGGGGCTCCACAAGTCCACGCCGCAGGGTGGTGGCCGCGGAGGAGACGGAGGAGGCGAGCCTGAATAGCCTTCTTCCGGGGTCGCCGCCCCCCCTGCGCGTCGGCGTCTTCGGCACCGGCGCCATGGGACGCAACCACGTCCGTCTGCTGTCGTCGCTGCCCGGCGCCGAGCTGGCCGGTATCTACGATCCCGATCCCCGATCGGCGGAGGCGGCCGCCCGCGACTACGGCGCGCGGATCTTTCCCCGGCTCGAAGAGCTGGCCGGCGAGATCGAAGCGGCGGTGGTGGCGGCGCCCACGGTGGCCCACGCCGACATGGGCTGCGCCCTGCTCGGCCGCGGCCTGCACGTGCTGATCGAGAAGCCCCTGGCCGCCAGCCTCGCGGAGGCCGACCGCCTGCTGGCCCACACGGGCGACCGCGTGCTCGCCGTGGGGCACGTGGAGTTTTTCAATCCCGCGGTCCAGGCTCTGCTGGCGGTGGGCACGCCGCCGCGCTTCGTCGAGGTGCAGCGCCTGGGGGTCTTCTCGCCGCGCAGCCTGGACGTGGACGTGATCCTCGACCTGATGATCCACGACCTCCAGATCCTCCATGCCCTCGACCCCAGCCCGGTCGAAGAGGTGCGGGCCACTGGCATCCCGGTGCTATCGCCGCGCATCGACATCGCCAACGTGCGGCTGCAGTTCGCCTCCGGCGGGGTAGCCAACCTGACGGCGTCGCGGGTCTCCTCCGAGCGGGCGCGCAAGCTGCGGGCCTTCCTGCCGAACCGGTACTACTCCCTGGACTACCAGGCGCAGGAGATCAAGGGCTACCGGCTGGAGGAGAGGGACGGCGAGCGTCGCATCCTGCCGGACGATCTCACCGTCGAGCGGGCCGAGCCCCTGAAGCGGGAGCTCGAAGCCTTCCTCGCCGCCTGCCGGGGGAAATCGGCGCCCCGGGTGGACGGCGAGCGGGGGCGCCAGGCGCTGGCCACAGCGCTGGCGGTGGTGGAGGCGATCCGGTAAGCGTGGAGAGTTGCGGTGGACGGGCTATGATAGGGATCGGAGGTCCCGATCGTGACCAAGCTGAACGTCACTGAAGCCAAGGAAAGGTTCTCCGACCTGCTGGGACGTGTCGTCCACGAGGGCGAGACCGTCTTGATCACCCAGCAGGGCAAGGCTGTCGCGAAACTCGTCCCTGCGTCGGAGGAGGACGAGACGGATCACCTGGTCAACGTGAAAGGGTGGCTGGAGGAGGACGACCCCTTCTTCGCAGCCATGGACGAGATCGTCGAAGCCCGGTTCAAGCACCAGCCCCGCTCAGCGGGAGAACCTCTCCGCTGGGTGAATGAAGAGGCTTCTTGAGCGGCTATCTCCTCGACACGAACGTGCTATCCGAGCTGCTGAAGAAGCGCCCCGACTCGGCGGTGCTGGAGCGCTTGGGCCAGACACCCCGTGAAGCTCTGGCGACCTCCTCCGTTTGTGTGTTTGAGCTGAGATACGGCGCCTCGCGGCGTCCAGATGGGGACGCTCTGTGGAGCCGGATCGCTGGGGAGGTGCTCCCCAGAGTGCGAATCCTCTCCCTCGGCCTGGAAGCGGCCGAACACGCAGGCGACCTCCTCGCCAAGCTCCACTCACGTGGAGAACCCATCGGGCTTGAGGACGTGCTGATTGGTGCAACAGCCCTCGCGAATGATCTCGTGGTAGTGACACGCAACGTCAGACATTTCGACAGGCTCGATGGGCTGGCCGTCGTGAGCTGATGGGAGCCCTGAGCTGTCCCCCTGGCTCGCCCCCAGCGCCTCAGGCTGGTAGACTCTCCCGCCGGTTCCGGCAAGCGGCCAGGCCCTGAATTCTCCTGGAAGGAGGAGTTACCTGATGAGTGACATCCGTATCGGTGTGATCGGCGGCAGCGGCCTCTACCAGATGGAGGGGATGACGGTCCGCGAAGAGCGCCGGATCGAGACACCGTTCGGCGATCCTTCGGACGCTTACATCATCGGCGAGCTGGACGGCCGCCAGGTGGCCTTCCTGCCCCGCCACGGCCGCGGTCACCGGCTGCTGCCCACCGAGCTCAACTACCGGGCCAACGTCTACGGCTTCAAGCTCCTGGGCGTCGAGGAGATCGTCTCGGTCTCCGCCGTCGGCTCGCTGAAGATCGAGTACAAGCCCACCGACATCGTGGTGCCCGACCAGTTCTTCGACCGCACCCGCCACCGGGTCGACACCTTCTTCGGCAACGGGCTGGTGGCCCACGTCTCGCTGGCCAAGCCGATCTGCCCGCGGCTGCTCGGCGCGGCTGCCGAGTCGGCGCGGGCGGCAGGGGCCACGGTGCACAGGGGCGGCACCTACGTCTGCATGGAAGGGCCGCAGTTCTCCACCCGCGCCGAGTCCGAGACCTACCGCAGCCATGGGTTCGACATCATCGGCATGACCAATCTCCAGGAGGCGAGGCTCGCCCGCGAGGCGGAGATCTGCTACGTCTCGCTGTCGATGGTTACCGACTACGACTGCTGGCACGAGACCGAGGAGGCCGTCTCCGGCGAGGCGGTGATGGAGGTCATCCGCCAAAATGTCAAGATGGCCCAGGACGTCGTCCGCCAGATGGTGCGCCGCATCGGGGAGGCCCACTCCCGCGACTGCCTCTGCGCGGAGGCCCTCAAATATTCGCTCATCACCGAACGATCGATGATCCCGGCGGCGACCCTCCAGGCGCTGCAGCCGATCGTCGGGAAATACATCAAGGCCGAATGACACGCATCCTGATCACCAACGACGACGGCATCTTCTCCGAAGGGATCAAGCTTCTGGCCGCGTCGCTGTCCACCCTGGCGGAGGTGGTGGTGGTGGCGCCGGACCGCGAGCAGAGCGCCACCGGCCACGCCCTTACCCTGTCGCGGCCGCTGCGCATGCAGAAGGTGGAGGAGCGCTGGTACGCAGTCGACGGCACGCCCACCGACTGCGTCAACCTGGGGGTCCTCGCGCTGCTCAAGGACAAGCCGCCGGATCTGGTCTGCTCCGGCATCAACTTCGGCCTCAACCTGGGCGACGACGTGACCTACTCGGGCACGGTCTCCGCCACCTTCGAGGGCACCCTGCTGGGCATCCCGTCCGTCGCCTTCAGCCAGGAGGTGGGGGAGGGTTTCTCCTTCCATGCCGCCGCGGACTTCGCCCGCCGGCTGGTGGAGGTTCTCCTCGGCGAGGAGCTGCCGCGCGACCTGCTGCTCAACGTCAACGTGCCGGCCGGTCCGATCCAGGGAGTGAGCTTCACCAAGCTCGGCCGGCGGGTCTACAAGCAGTCGGTGATCGAGAAGCTCGATCCGCGAGGCCGGAAATACTACTGGATCGCCGGCACGCCCCAGTGGCAGCGGGCGGCCGGCACCGACTTCGAGGCCGTGTCTCAAGGGCGGGTCTCGGTGACGCCGCTGCACCTCGACCTCACCTACTATCCGGGGCTCGAGAGCTTGAGCCCGCTGCGGGAGAAGCTCTCGTCCCTGACTTTTCCGGCATCGCCGCCGGCCCCGACCTCCCCCCCGGCCTGAGGAATGAGCGACTACGCCGTCCAGCGCGAGCGGATGGTCCGCGACCTGATCGCCGCCCGCGGCGTCAAGGACGAGCGCGTGCTCAACGCCATGCGCAAGATCCCCCGTCACCTGTTCGTCAAGGATCACCTGCGCAGCCAGGCCTACGGCGACCACGCCCTGCCCATCGGCACCAACAGCAGGCAGACCATCTCCCAGCCCTATGTCGTGGCCCGCATGACGGAGCTGCTGGAGGTGGGCCCTGAGCACTCGGTGCTGGAGATCGGCACGGGCTCGGGATACCAGACGGCCATCCTGGCCGCCCTGGCGCGGCGGGTCTACAGCCTGGAGCTCATCGCCGAGCTGGCCCAGGCGGCGATCCCCCGCATGCGCCAGCTCGGCCTGGAGAACGTCAAGATCCAGGTGTTCGACGGTACCGTGGGTTGGAGCGAGTGGGCGCCGTACGATCGCATCCTGGTCACGGCCGGCGCGCCCAAGGTGCCGGAGCCGCTGCTGGGGCAACTCGCGCCGGGGGGCGCCCTGCTGGTCCCGGAAGGGCCGCGCAACCTGCAGCGCCTGGTGCTCTACCGCAAGTCGCCGCGCGGCGAGATCCGGCGTCGCGAGGGCGAGGAGGTGGCCTTCGTGCCGCTGCTCGGCCGCCACGGCTGGAAGCCGGAGCAGAGATGAGCGCCCGGGCCTTCCGCTTCTGCGTGAGCGGCCGCGTCCAGGGCGTGGGTTTCCGCTGGTACGCCCGCCGGGCGGCCCAGGATCTGGGCCTCGCCGGCCGGGTACGCAACCTGCCGGACGGCCGGGTGGAGGTGGCGGCGGTGGGGGACCCCGAAGCCTTGAACGCCTTCCGGGCGCGGCTGCGGGAGGGTCCGCCGGGTGCCCGGGTCACCCGGCTCGAAGAAGAAGAAATGTCCGCCGTGCCCGACTGGGACGGCTTTACGATCGACCGCTAGTCTCTTTTGGAGGACCCATGGAGGATTTGAAGGCTTACATCCGCGAGGTGCCCGATTTCCCCAAGCCGGGCATCCTGTTCTACGACATCACGACCCTGCTCCAGAATCCGCTGGCGCTGCGCATGACGGTCGACCGCTTCGTCTGGTTCTTCGCCCAGAAGCAGGTCGACAAGGTGGTGGGCATCGAGTCGCGCGGCTTCATCTTCGCGCCCACGGTGGCCTACAACCTGAACGCCGGCTTCGTGCCGGTGCGCAAGCCGGGCAAGCTGCCGTACCACGCTACCAGGCAGAGCTACGACCTGGAGTATGGCACCGACTCGATCGAGATGCACAACGACGCCATCCAGCCCGGCGACCAGGTGCTCATCGTGGACGACCTGATAGCGACCGGCGGTACGGCCCTCGCCGCGGCGAAGATGGTCGAGTCGCTGGGCGGCAAGGTGGCCGGCTTCGGCTTCCTCATCGAGCTGACGTTCCTCCCCGGCCGTCAGAAGCTCCAGGGCTACGAGGTGGAGTCGCTGATCCGGTATTGAGCGCGCCGGGGGGGACGAGGCACGGCCCTGGGTTATAATCCCCCCCGCCTGCGGCTGTAGCTCAGGTGGAAAGAGCAGGAGTTTCCTAAACTCTTGGTCGGGGGTTCGAGTCCTCCCAGCCGCACCACCTTGGAATCAAGCACTTGCGACGAACTATGAGAGCCCGAAGAGGGGTCAAGAGACCCCCGCAAGTTGCACTCTAGTCACAGTTGCGGGATACTTTTCCTCCAGATTGGGGAGGAAAACCATGGCCACGGTCACCAAGAGGACGGCAGGCAAGGGGGAGGTTCGGTATCTGGCGCAGGCGGGCCTCAAGGGGCATCCACCTCAGTCCCGTACCTTCGAGCGGAAAACCGATGCTAGCCGCTGGGCTCAGCAAGTTGAGGCCGACATCCGGGCAGGCCGCAATCAGCGGGCTGTGCATTCCCCCTGACCAGTGCATCCGTTCTTCATGTTATTGCGTAGTTTCCAGGGTAGCCAGGATAATAGCGGATGTTTATTGATGTGTCAAGGATGCAGTGCAGGCATTGCTGAGTTCGGAAGGGCAAGTGATGGCTGCCATTTCGCACGTCAGCTTGCCAGCAAGGAGAGCTCGGCGTCCGGGGTTTCCGACAGTGCCTCTTGGAGGCTGTCTTCCAAGATCCCGAGCCCAGCCGCGAGCCCCTCGTCGTCAATCGTGAGAGGCGGGAGCACCTTGAGGACACTGTCACGGGGACCGACAGTCTCGATGATGAGGCCGCGCTCGAAGGCGAGTTGGGCCACGCGCTTAGCAAGCCTCTTCGGGGCGAGGGCCAGACCCTGGATGAGCCCTCGCCCACGGACGACCTGTCCCGCCGGCAGATGCCGCGCCGCGAGGGTGCCGAGGCGGTCGGCCACCAGCTTGCCCTTGCGCTCGGTCTCGCGCTGGAGCGTGTCGTCCTCCCAGTAGCAGAGCGCCGCCGCTCCCGTGACAAAGGACAGGTTCAAGCCTCGGAATGTCCCGTTGTGCTCACCGGGCTCCCAGATGTCGAGATCGGGACGGATGAGGACGATCGCCATCGGCAGGCCGAAGCCGCTGATCGACTTCGACAGGCAGATCAGGTCAGGACGGATTCCGGCCGGCTCGAAGCTGAAGAAGGGCCCCGTTCGGCCGCAACCGACCTGGACCTCATCCACGATGAGCGGGATCTCGTACCTCCTCACTATCCGCTCCAGACGCCGCAGCCAATCCCAGGATGCGACGTTGACACCCCCCTCCGCCTGGATTGTCTCCAGGATCACCGCGGCCGGGAGACCGAGCCCGCTATGATCATCCTCGAGCAACCTCTCGAGGAGAGGCAACGTGTCGGCGTCGGGCCCGAGATAGCCGTCGAAGGGGACCGCAACGGAGTAGAGGAGCGGCACCCCAGCCCCACGGCGCTTCGCGGCGTTGCCGGTAACCGCCAGCGAGCCGAGGGTCACGCCGTGATAAGCCTGGGTGAAGAAGGCGACGGTCTGGCGGCCGGTGACTTTGCGCGCCAGCTTGAGGGCGGCCTCGACCGCGTTTGTGCCGGTGGGACCGACGAACTGGACCCGGTAGTCCAGGCCACGAGGCGCGAGGATCACCTTCTGGAAGCGCTCCAGGAACTCGCGCTTGGCGGAGGTGGCCATGTCCAGGCTGTGAATTACCCCATCGGCGGCGATGTAGGCGAGAAGGCGGTCCTTGAGATAGGGGTTGTTGTGCCCGTAGTTGAGGGCACCAGCGCCGCTCAAGAAGTCGATGTAGCGCTTCCCCTGCTCGTCCGTCAGATGATGCCCGCTGGCTGTCGTGAAAACGGCCGGAAAGGCGCGGCTGTAGACTCGGACCCCAGACTCCAGTTGTTCAAAGACCTCCATGAGCACTCTCCTTCTTGCGGCGGGTTCACTCCCTCCTCAAAAACGGTGTGCGTCGACGCCGTCAAAGAGCCGAGCGGCGAGCGAGCTTCACCGGCTAGAACTAATGTACCATCCCTGGGAGATCCCCTGTCGTAGATGCGGTGGTTCGTCCCCGACCGGGGCGGGCCCAACCTAAAGAGTGCCCGCTCCTGACTGGCGGATCCAGGTGGTAAGGGGGCGAGGCCTTCCGCCGCGCTCTCTCGTCGGCGTCGCCGCGGCTGGAGGTCTATACCCACGAACTCGCCGCCGGCCTGGGAACTCAGCGTCCTGGCCCGCGGACTGGTGGAGCTGAAGCGGCGGCAGGCGCCGCGCGCCTCCCACCCGCGGCCCGCCACGTCCGGTCCATGAAATACGACCGGTTGGTAGAGGAGGCTGGAATGATCCTTGGCTTTCGCCCAGAAGCGGAGGTAGGGTCGCATTCAAGGGCAGAGTCTATGAGGCTTTCGCACCCCGTGCGTGGAGATCGAGGTCGACGGTGTCGGTCATGGGCGCCTTGACGGCCCATAAGGTGGGCGCGGTGCTCCGGCGCTATGATGACCACCGAGTAAATGGAGCTATGGCGGCCGATGGCGCACGCCGGTGTAGATGAGGACCCGGAGGCGGCCCCAGAAGGGTGCGCTGTGACAGCGGAGACTCCCTTACGCCCATACAGGAATGGGGCACCTGCCCTGGAGTTCCCTGGGTGCTGGCAGCAACTCCAGGCTGGCCTCGACCAGAGCGACTCCCTTCGACAGAAGGTCGCCCGTCCCGGGAACTCCGTCGACGAGACCGGGCAAGACCTATTCGGGGCCGGCCACTTCCAAGGGGCCCGCTGACGGCGTGGGTAGGGCTCTCCTGCACCCTGTCTTGGCCGGTGGGTGGTGCCTGCCCAAGTCACACTCCAGTCACACTGCGAGATGAAAACCAGTGGTAACCACCACGGTACTGGGTGATAGTCGAGGCTCGAGCTAACGATCTTGTGACGCTCGCCATTATCGAAGAGTCGACCCCGGCATCGCCGCAGAGCTGGATTCGACGGGCAGTGTTGACCCGGCCGACGTGAACATAGGTCTGGCGGATCGAGAGCAGTTCGGACCACGAGGGGATCGCCCCGTCGAGGTCCCTGCCGTGCCGACTGTGCTAAAGTCCAGAATATCGCGTCACGGGGCTGACCAAAGGGCTAACAGGTTCGGGACTCCTCAGAACCTTGACTCTCCCCGTCGGGCCGAGGGCCGACGTCCGAGATGAGCTCGCGTCGGGTAGAAGGCCCTCGCGTCTTCTCAGCCCTCGGAGGAGAGGATGGATCCGAAGTTCGACCCGGCGGGCCAAGGAGTCAAGGGAGTCTCCGCTCCCACCCTGTCGCTACCCAAGGGCGGCGGCGCCGTCCGCGGCATCGGCGAGAAATTCGGCGTCAACCCGGTGACGGGCACGGGCAGCCTGAGCGTTCCCCTGCCCTTGTCGCCAGGGCGTGCCGGCTTCGGCCCACAGCTCTCTCTGTCGTACGACTCCGGTGCCGGCAACGGGCCCTTCGGCTTCGGCTGGAGCCTCGGGCTGCCGTCGATCACCCGCAAGACCGACAAGGGACTGCCGCGCTATCTCGATGCCGAGGAGTCGGACGTCTTCATCCTCTCCGGCGCGGAGGACCTGGTCCCCGTCCTCGACGGTGCGGGCCAGCGCGTTGCGCCGCAGGAGCGTACGGTCTACGGCATCGCCTACAAGGTCTATCGGTACCGTCCACGCATCGAGGGGCTGTTCGCCCGCATCGAGCGCTGGGTGGCCAAGGATACCGGCGTCAGTCACTGGCGCAGCATCAGCCGTGACAACGTGACCACGCTCTACGGCTTCGACGCGGACAGCCGCATCGTCGACCCCACCGATCCCCGCAAGATCTTCTCCTACCTCATCTGCCGGACGTTCGACGACAAGGGCAACCTCGCCGTCTACAAGTATGCCGCGGAGGATGGAAAAGGGGTGATTCGCTCGCAGGCCCATGAGGCGAACCGCGGCGACCCCGGCCAGGACCCCGACCGTGTTGCCCAGCGGTATCTCAAAGCGATCCGCTATGGCAATTCTCGACCGTACTTCCCGACCTGGTCGGCCACGGGACCGGAGACTCCGCTTCCCGGTGACCACGACTGGCATTTCGAGGCGGTCTTCGACTATGGCGATCACTCTCCGGACCTGCCATTGCCCGCGCCCGACTTGACGTGGCCGGTCCGCCCCGATCCGTTCTCCACCTATCGCGCCGGCTTCGAGGTGCGGACGTATCGCCGCTGCGAGCGCGTCCTGTTCTTCCATCATTTCCTCGCCGAGCCGGGCGTAGGGGAAAACTGCCTCGTCCGTTCCACCAACCTGCTCTATTCCGACGAGGAGACCCCCGCCGATCCGAAAAACCCGATCTATACGTTCCTGCGCTCGGTGACGCAGACGGGCTATCGCCGCGCAGGCACAGGCTACCGCCGCCAATCGCTGCCGCCGCTGGAATTCGAGTACAGCCAGCCGCGGGTCCGCCCCGAAGTCCTCACGCTGGATGCCGAGAGCCTCGCCAACCTGCCGGAAGGCCTCGACGGCTCGCGTTTCCAGTGGGTGGACCTCGACGGCGAGGGGCTCTCGGGAATCCTCACCGACTTCGGCCACGCCGGAGGGGGCTGGGGCTACAAACGCAACCTCAGCCCGCTCAACCAGGTCACCCTGCCCGATGGCAGCCGCGCCACCCGCGCCCGCTTCGGTCCGCTCGAGCCGGTCGCCGCGCTCCCTTCGCGCAGCGAGCTCGGCGGCGGCCAGCAGCTTCTCGACCTCGCGGGCGACGGCCAACTCGACGTGGTGACCCTGGGCGAACCCGTCCCCGGCTTTTTCGAGCGGACTGCGGATGGCGGCTGGGAGCCCTTCCGTGCCTTCGCCTCTCTGCCGCGCCTGGACTGGTCCGAGCCGAACCTGAAATTCGTCGACCTGACCGGCGACGGCCACGCCGACGTCCTCCTGACCGAAGATGGATTGTTCACGTTTTATCCGTCGCTGGGCGAGGCGGGCTTCGGCGCCGCCGGCATGGTGCGTCCGCCGTGGGACGAGGAGCGCGGGCCCAAGGTGGTGCTCGCCGACGAAGCGCAGACCATCTTCCTCGCCGATCTGTCCGGCGACGGGCTCAGCGACCTCGTTCGCATCCGCAACGGCGAAGTCTGCTATTGGCCGAACCTTGGCTACGGCCGCTTCGGAGCGAAAGTGACGATGGACGGCGCGCCGCGCTTCGCCGACGAAGAACGTTTCGATGCGCGCCGCATCCGCCTGGCCGACGTCGACGGCTCCGGCACCACCGACCTGCTGTACATCGGCGAGGACGGCGTCCAGGTCTGCTTCAACCGCTCCGGTAACTCCTGGGCCGAGCCGCACCGGCTTGCCGTATTCCCCACCGCGGACTCGCTGAGCGCGGTGCAGGCGACCGACCTCCTCGGCACCGGCACGGCCTGCCTGGTCTGGTCCTCGCCCCTGCCCTCCCAGGCGGCGGCGCCACTGCGTTACGTGGATTTGATGGGCGGAGAGAAACCCCATCTGTTGGTGCGCTCGCGCAACAACCTGGGCGCCGAGACCCGGACGCGCTACGCCCCGTCCACCCGTTTCTATCTCGCCGACAAGACGGCGGGAAAACCGTGGATCACCCGGCTGCCGTTCCCCGTGCACGTCGTCGAGCGGGTCGAGACCTACGACTGGATCGGGCGCAGCCGCTTCGCCACCCGCTATGCCTATCACCACGGTTATTTCGATGGCTACGAACGCGAATTCCGCGGCTTCGGCATGATCGAGCAGTGGGACACGGAGGAGCAGCGCGGCGACACCTCCTTCCCCGAGGCGGAAGCCACCAATTGGGACGCGGCCTCGTGGACGCCGCCCCTGCTCACCCGCACCTGGTTCCACACCGGAGCGTTCGTCGAGGCCGGCACGGTCTCACGGCAATATGCCCATGAATACTGGAGCGAGCCGGCCCTGCGGGGAGACGATCGCGCCGCGGAGCGCGAGGCCATGCTGCTCCCGGATACCGTGCTGCCGTCCGACGACCTCACGGCCGACGAGGTCCGCGAGGCCTACCGCGCCCTCAAGGGCATGGCCCTGCGCACCGAGGTCTTTGCCCAGGACGGCACCGCGCACGCCGAGCATCCGTACGCCGTCACCGAGCAGAATTTCACCGTCCGCCGGGAGCAGGCCATGGCCGGGAACCGGCACGCGGTCTTCTTCGCCCATCCGCGGGAAAAGCTTTCTTTCCACTACGAGCGCCAGCCCGCAGACCCCCGGGTCACGCACGAGGTCACGCTCAAGGTGGATCTCTACGGCAACGTCGAGCGTAGCGTCTCGATCGGGTATCCACGCCGATCCGGGTACCCTGATCCGGAACCGGAGCTCTCCACCGCGTTCCATGCCATGCTCGCCTACGATCAAGGACGGCTGCACGTCGCAGCAACGGAAAATCATTTCACGGCAGATACCCTGACCGATCCCAGCCGCTTCCCGGACGTACACCGGACGCCGCTGCCCGCGGAAACGATCACCGCCGAGCTGACCGGCATCCAGCCGGCGGCGAACCGTTCCGGAATCACCAACCTTTTCCGCTTCGCCGAGCTGGACGACTGGCCGAAGATCTGGGACGGCGCGAACGTCATCCCCTACGAGGAGGTCCCAGGCTCGGACGTCGATGGCGCCGGCGCGCTGCCCAGCGTCTTGACGCGGCGCATCGTCGAGCACACCCGCACGGTGTATCGCAGCGACGACCTCACGGCTCTACTCCCGCCCGGTCAATTGCAGCCGCTGGCGCTGCCTGGCGACTCCTATCGCTTGGCGCTCACTCCGGGATTGATCCAACGCGTCTTCGACACGCGCTTCCCGGATGCCACGCTGACCGAAGGTGGCTATGCGCAGCTCCCGGGCGGAACCGACTGGTGGATGCCCTCCGGCCGCGTCTTCTACTCGCCCGGCGACGCCGACACACCGGCGGTAGAAAACGATGAGGCGCGAAATCATTTCTATCAGCCCCGCCGCTTCGTCGATCCCTTTGGCGGCGTCACCCGCGTGACTCAAGATCTGTACGACCTGCTGGTCGCCGGCACCACCGATCCCGCCGGCAATGTCACGGCCGTCGTCAACGATTACCGCGTCCTCCAGCCGTCCCGGATCACCGAGCCGAACGGCAACCATTCGGCGGCTGCCTTCGATGCCCTCGGCCTCGTCGCCGGCAACGCCGTCCTGGACAAAACGGAGACCCTGGGCGACTCGCTGACCGGTTTCGAGCCGGACCTCGATGCGACCTTAATCCTCGCGCACCTGGCCGGCCCGCTGAGCAAACCGGACGAGATCCTCGGCAACGCGTCGGCGCGGCTGCTCTACGACCTTTTCGCCTACCATCGCACGCGCGACACGGCGCAGCCCGACCCGCCGGTCGTCTACACGCTCACCCGCGAGACGCACGTCTCCGACCTCGCTCCTGGCGAGGCCACGCGCTACCAGCACGCCTTCGTCTACTCGGACGGGCACGGGCGCGAGATCCAGCGCAAGGCCCAGGCGGAGCAGGGGCCGGTCGAAAGCGGGGGCCCCGACGTCTCCCCGCGCTGGGTCGGCTCCGGCTGGACCCTCTTCAACAACAAGGGAAAACCCGTCCGCAAATATGAACCTTTCTTCTCCGCCACCCACCGCTTCGAATTCGCGCGCCAGGCCGGCGTCAGCTCCGTCCTCTTCTATGACCCTGCCGAGCGGGTCGTTGCCACGCTGCATCCGAACGACACCTGGGAGAAGGTCGTCTTCGATACCTGGCGGCAGGAGACCTGGGACGTCAATGACACGGTCCAGTTCCCCGATCCTCAACACCCAACGGTCCTGGTCTCAGACCCGCGCCTCGACGAACATGTACAAGGTTTCTTCCGCAGGTTCCTCGGCGAGGCCCCGAGCGCCTTCACCTCCTGGTACGACCGGCGGATCGGCGGGACCCTGGGAGCCACTCCGGAGGAGCGCGCCGCCGAGAAGGACGCCGCGACCAAAGCCGCCGACCACGCCGGCACCCCGAGCAAGATCCATTTCGACGCCCTGGGCCGCACCTGTCTGGCGGTGGCGCACAACGGCGGGACCGAACGTCATGCCACCCGCACCGCCTTCGATGCCGAAGGCAAGCCGCTGGCGGTTTTCGACGCTCAGGGCCGCCGCGTCGTCGAGCACTGCCTGCGCGAGCCCCTCGGCGCCGGAGGCTTCCGCTACGTCGCGGGCTACGACTACGCGGGAAACGCGATCTATCACAACGGCATGGACAACGGCGCGCGGCGCAGCCTGGCCAACGTCGCCGGCCATCCCATCCGCACCTGGGACGCCAGGGATCACGCCTTCCGCATCCTCTATGACAAGATGCAGCGCCCCACACACCGCTACGTCAGCACCGGCGGCGCCGCGGAGATCCTCCTGGAGCGCTCCGTCTACGGCGAAGGGCTGGCCGCTCGCAACCTTTGCGGACGACTGTTCCGGCGCTACGACGGCGCCGGAGTCGCCAGCGACGAGCGCTACGATTTCAAAGGCAACCTCCTGGAGAGCGTACGGCAATTCGCCGTCGAGTATCGCCGGTCGATCGACTGGTCCGTCCTCGCCGCGCTGACCGATGCCACCGCGCTCGATACCGCCGCGGCACCGCTGCTGATCGCCGCCGACCGCTATACCGTGACCACCGTCTACGACGCCCTCAACCGTCCCATCCAGGTGGTGACGCCGTACCGCTCCGGCATGCAACCGAGCGTCCTGCGCCCGTCGTACAACGAGGCCAACCTGCTCGAGCGGGTGGACGTCTGGCTCCGGCGAGCGAGCGCTCCCACCGCGCTGCTCGATCCCAAAACCGCCGATCATCACGCGGTCACCGACATCGGCTACAACGCCCGCGGCCAGCGCATCCTCTTCGCGCTCGGCAACGGCACCGTCACCACCTATGATTACGATCCGCAGACCTTCCGCCTCACTCATTTGACCACGTCGCGCCCTACCTCCTTCCCGGCGAATCAGCGCGTCGTGCAGGACCTTGCCTACACCTACGATCCAACGGGCAACGTCACGCGAATCCGGGACACCGCGGACATCCAGAACGTCATCTTTTTCCAGAATCAACGCGTCGAGCCGTCCACCGACTACACCTACGACCCGCTCTACCGCCTGACCCGCGCGAGCGGCCGCGAGCATCTCGGGAAAAGCGGAACCGGCCTGAACCCTCCCCAGCAGGTCACCCACGACGACTCCTTCCGCGCCGGCATTCACCATCCCGGCGACGGCCAGGCGGTGGGGACGTACAAGGAAACCTATACGTACGACTCCGTCGGCAACCTGCTCAAGATGCTGCACGAGGTCAGCTCGGGTTCGTGGAGCCGGCGCTACGCCTACACCGAAAAATCGCAGATCACCGCCGCGGAGACCTGCAACCGTCTCTCGGCCACGAGCCTGCCCGGCGATCCGGACGACGGCCCCTACACTGGCAAGTACGAGCACGATGCTCATGGCAACATGACGCGCATGCCCCACCTGTCGAAGCTCGTCTGGGACGAGCAGGACCGCCTCCGCTCGACGGCGCGACAGGTGACCGCCGGCACGCCGGATACGACCTTTTACGTCTACGACGCCGGGGGGCAGCGGCAACGCAAGGTCACCGACAGCTCAACCGGTACCCGCCGCACGGAGCGGCTCTATCTGGGCGCGATCGAGATCCACCGCGACTTCGCCGCGGATGGAACGACGATCACGCTCGAGCGCGAGGCCCTGCACGTCTCCGCGGGCCCAGATCGCGTCGCACTGATCGAGACGCGTACGGCCGGCACCGATCCCGCGCCCGTCCAACTCGTCCGGTATCAGTACACCAACCATCTGGGCTCCGCCACGCTGGAGCTCGACGACAAGGCCGACATCATTTCCTACGAGGAATATTTCCCGTATGGCTCCACCGCCTACCAGGCCGTGCGCAACACCACCGAGACGCCGAAACGGTATCGCTATACCGGCAAGGAGCGGGATGAAGAGAGCGATCTGTACTACCACGGGGCGCGGTACTACGCGTGTTGGTTAGGACGATGGGTAAGTTGCGATCCATCGGGGCTAGTGGACGGAATGAACCTTTATAGTTATGTGCGAGATAATCCAGCACGCCACTTGGATCGCACGGGAAGACAGAGTGAGGAGGGCCACGACAAGAAACAAGCCAGTCAGCCAAAGGAATCATCTAGAGAAGCCAAGGCGCCCGACCAGAGGAAGGAGCTTCACAAAACGAAAGCACAAGCGCTGCTGGATAAGGATCGCGCAGAGAGACGTTCAATCCTTGAACGCGATTTCAAGATTGCGGTCGGTGGCGAGAACGACCCCACGAATCTGGCCAAGTGGACTCGCTTGGCTGAATTGATCACCAAAGAGCCAGAGCGAGGGAATATCCCAGTTCCGTTTCTCCTTGGCTTTATTGCAAAGGAGTCGTCCGGCAACCCAGAAACGCACCATCTTCACGAAAAACGTGATGAAGTCGGGTTGTTTCAAATTTCTAAGGAAGAGCGCGGCTATATCCACATGAACGCTTCCGCCACAAAGAAAGATCTCTCCGACCATGACAAGCTTCTAAGTCCGCAATTTCTTGGGCTTGGCGTGAAAGCCGGAATCAAGCTAATGAATTTCTATGAGCAGCGATTTACGGACAAATATCCGACTCTTGGGGCGGCTCCAGCACTTCACGACCTTGCTCGGCTTGCGCACCAGCAAGGGGTTGGTACCGTCAATTTGGTCCTGCGCAAGCTGACGAAAGAGGGAGTCGATTTGAGCAAGCTTACGCTACCGCAGCTCGTAGGATGGTCGGAAACCCACCAGGTCCAATATTTCAGTCCGGCGCGAGTGGAGCGTGTCGTTCTCATGCATAGCATAGGCGAACATCTGTTCAAGCTTGTCGAACAACAAGCCAAGTCAGCGACACCTTAAGGAGGTGCGCCAAACAGGCAACCGATTCCGAAGACGACCCCCGGTAGAGTTCCACTAGCATAAAGGTAAAGAGCAAGCGATGAACCTACAAGGCCGAGTCCTGAAAACTAACCTCAACGGCGACGACGTTCGCCTCCTGCATCACGAGTTGGGTCTCCTGGGGTTCCGCAGTATCCCTGAGGCCGAGACTCTTCCAGGCGTCTTCGGGCGGGGAACTGAGGAGGCGGTGCGAGAGTTTCAGCAAAGCGCCGGGCTCCAGGTCACCGGCGTCGTCGACGAGGCCACGGCGCGTGCCATCAACGAGAGGGTGGCGAGCGCCGGCCCGCCAGTTGCCGCGATTCCCGGCACCTACACCGTGGAGGGCTCGGTCACCAGCCCGGATCGGGCCGGGGTCGGCGAGTTGCTCGTTCAGATCGTGGACAGGAACGCCGGGCTTAATGCGGACGTCTCGCTGAAGACTACGACAACCGATGAGCGCGGCAACTACACGGTCAATTTTACTTGGACCGCTCCCTCCGCTCAAAAGACACAGCCGGACCTGCAGGCGCGCGTCTTCCTCAAGGCGATTTCGGAAAAACCCCTGGCCGTCTCAGAGGCCCGCTACAACGCGACCCTGCACGAGACGTTGAACGTCAGGCTGCCCGCCCAGTCCACGGCGCTGCCCAGCGAGCACGAGACGCTGACCGCCATGCTCAAGTCGTACTTCAGCGGTAGCCTCAAAGACCTCCAGGAGACCGAGGCTCAGCAGGACGTCACCTACCTGGCCAACAAGTGCGCTTGGGACGCCCGCGCCGTGGCCATGGCTGCCCTCGCCGATCAGCTCTACAGCGATGTCCACGTCCATGACCCCAACGGGTACCTCGACCCGGCGTTCTTCTATGCCCTCTTTCGCGCCGGGCTGCCCGCCAATGAAACGCTCTATCTGACCGACATCGAGACGGTGGGCAGAGTGTGGCAACAGGCCATCGATCAGGGCGTGATCCCGCAAAGCTTGAAAGATGGTGATAGGATCCAGCGCGCCAAGGGCATCTTTCGAATCCTCTGTGCTGATCACCTCCTCAAGGCCCAGGCGATCGCCGGAACCTCCTCCATGGCAGACATGCTCGCACTCACGCTGAGCGAAGAGACCCAGCGTTCGCGTTTCGCGGAGCTCTACACCCTCTATCGCGGCGACCTGCCAACCTTTTGGCAAGAGGTAGAGAAACCGCCGGCGCCGGCGGGCGGAGGTTTCGGCCCCGCCGTCGCCAAGCGCCTCCAACTCGATGGCCAACTGGCCTACCTGACCCTCAACAATGCGCCGTTGATGAGCAGCCTGCGCGCCACGGTCTCGTCTCCGCTGGACCTCGTCAAAGGTGGCTATCACAGCGCCGAAAAATGGAAACCGCTCCTGGCCACGGCCCCGATCCCCGTGCAGATCCCCGGGGCCAAGTTAGACGAAAAGCGCACCAGGTACGCCGAGCTGCTGGCCGCGCAGGTGCGCTTCAGCTTTTCCACCGCCGTGATCGCCGAGAGAATCAGAAGCGGCGAGATCAAGGTGCCCTCGGAGGTCAAGGATCAAGTCGTCACGTTCCTGACCCAGCAGGGACACTTCGAGATCGGCACCCAGCCGGTCGAGCAGTTCCTCGCCGGCACTACGCTGACGCCCGACCCCAAGGTGGTGGAGCAGGTCAAACGACTGGAACGAGTCTACCAGATCACGCCGAACGACCAGGCGATGGTCAGTCTGCTCAACAGCGATCTGGACTCCGCCTATAAGGTCGTCCGTTACGAGGAGGAGGAGCTCGTCAGGCTATACGTCAAAGATCACCCGGAGGAGGAGCAGACCGCCCGTCTGATCTATGCCAAGGCGAAGCAGGTCTACAATACGGCGCTGAACGTCGCCTCCAGCTATCTCCTCTCCCGCAACGCGCCCGGGCTCGGCGTGAGCCAGGGCTCGGCGGTGGTGCTCCCGGCCCCACCTCCGACCTTGACGGCGGCTCCCGACGTCATTGCCTATCCCACGCTCGAAAAGCTTTTCGGCTCCCTGGACTTCTGCGCCTGCGAGCACTGCCGGTCGATTCTCAGCCCCGCCGCCTACCTGGTAGACCTGCTCCTCTTCATCGATCGTCCCAAGGAGGTGTGGGACGGGAAAGAGAATCCCCAGAGCGTGCTGCTGGATCGCCGCCCGGACATCCAGCACCTGCCCTTGACGTGCGAGAACACCAACACGCCGCTGCCTTATATCGATCTGGTCAACGAGACGCTGGAGTACTTCGTCGCTCACGATTCCCTCAAAGATTATCCTGGGCACGACACCGGCGACCGCGCGGCTCCGGAAGAGCTGCTGGCCAGTCCGCAGTTCGTCGAAGACGCGGCCTATGCCAGGCTGAAGGCCACGCCCTTCCCGCCGCCGTTGCCATTCCACCAGCCGCTGGAGGCCCTGCGCCGCTACTTCGACAAACTGGAGGTCCCGCTCCAGGACGCGATGGAGGCGCTGCGCAAGGACGAGATCCTTGGCGGTACAGTCAAACTGGATGGCGACTCCAGCTACGACTGGCGCGACATCCTGATGGAGGAGCTCCAACTCTCGCGCGCCGAGTGCCGGCTGCTGACCGAGCACTCTCTGACCTTGCTGCAAATGTACGGATTTCCAGCGGGCACGTTCGACGATGCGGCGATGAAAGAGCTCGCGAAAGTCAAGGCCTTCAGCCGCCGGGTGGGGATCACGTATGAGGAGGCCTTCGCGCTGCTCCAGACGCGGTTCATCAACCCGAACGGTTGGCTGATCCCCCGCCTCGAGCGCCTTCACGTGCCGTTTGCGACCCTCAAGGCGCTCAAGGACGGCAAGATCTCGGATCAGGCTTTCAAAGACCTCCTGCCCGCGGGCCTGGATCTCGCTCAGTACGGCAAGGACAAGGACGTGCCGAAGTGGGTGAAGGACGACACGAACTACGCCCGTATCATGGGCTTGATCGTCGTCGCCAATCCCGATCCCGCCCACAGCACGGATCTCTGCTCCATTGACTTTCTCGAGCTCCGCTACTCCAACCCGGACACCAGCGCCAATTTCCTCCTTCCCATCGACTTCGTCCGCCTGCTGCGTTTCCTCCGCCTGTGGAAAAAGCTCGGCTTGACGATCGACCAGACCGATCAGTTGATCACGGCGCTGGCTCCGGCCGGCGACGCCACGGACCTCCAGAAACTGGACGACGCCTTCCTGACCCTGCTGCCGCGCCTCGGCATCGTCTTCCGCCTGATCGACCGCCTCGGGCTGACGCCGGACGACGACCTGCAGGCGCTCCTTGCCTGCTGGTCGCCTCTCGGGACCTACGGTCCCGACGCCCTCTATCGCAAGGTTTTCCTGAGCCCGGCGCTGCTCCGGCTGGACGCGGTGTTCGCGGACGACGGCTACGGCAACTTCCTGAAGGATCCCAATGCGAAGCTCCTCGACCATGCCGAGGCTCTGCGGGCAGCCTGCGGTTTGACGGGCGAGGAGCTCTCTCTGATCGTTGCGGATCGAAGTTTGAAGGATGCCTTGCTGACGCTGGACAACGTCAGCGAGATCTTCCGGCGGGGCTGGCTGGCACGCAAGCTGCGCCTGAGCGTCAAGGAGCTCCTCCTTCTGATCCATCGTACGGGCTTCAATCCGTTCGCCGCACCGGCGCCGCCGGCGCCGCCGATCGAAAAGCTCCTCGACCTGGTGGAATCGTTCCGCGCCGCCTCGCTGCAGCCGGTACAAGCCCTGTACCTCGTCTGGAACGACGACGTGAGCGGCAAGTCCGTGCCGGAGGAGCGGCAGATCCACGATCTCGCCCGCAGCCTGCGCGCCGGCTTCGCCGCCATCGAGAGCGAGCTCACGGTGGCCAGCGCTCCGGACGTCCAGGTCGCCCGCGCCCGCATGGCGCAGGTCTACGGCGGCGAGGCCACGGACTTCTTTTTCGGCCTGCTCGAAGGCACGCTCCGGTTCGACGTGACCTACACGCATGACACGGAGACCCTGGAGCCGGCGATCCTCGAAGCGGCGCCAGGAAGGATCGCCTATGACTCCTTCCGCAAGCGGCTCTCCTGCTCCGGCATCCTGAGCGATGCGACTCGCGGTGCGCTCAAGGACGCTGCCAAGACGAAGCCGGACTTCGGGACGGCGGTGGAGTCCCTCTATACCGCGGGCCAGAACGCCATGACGCCGTTTTTCGCCCGCTACCCGGACCTCCAGCCGCTCTATTCCGACTATGCTGCCTCTACCAAGGAGCCGGAGAAGAAGCGGGAGGCCCTGCTCAACGCTCTCCTCGTCAAGCTGAAGGCGGGCCGCAAGCGCCAACAGGCTCTCGCCATCGTGAGCACGGCGATGCGCATCGATCCGGCCTTCGCGCAGGCGCTGCTGACGGACGGCAACGTGCTCCATGCGCAAGCCGACGCCACCAGGCCGGCCCTCGACGACCTGCTCGCCCTGGAGACTCCGGGGCCCATGGGGATTTCCTTCTTCCAGAGCTTGAACGGCTATCTCGAAGCTCCCGTGAACGGTCTCTACCACCTGCAGATCGAACAGGAGGGCACCAAGGACGCCAAGCTCCGTCTCGGCGGACAAGACGTCACTCTGGATAAGAACGGCAACGTCTGGAGCACCCATCAGCCGGTCGAGCTGACGGCGGGGATTCTCTACAGCATCCTGATCACGGCGGAAGGTGTGACCAAACCGCCGGCGGTGCGCTGGCGGACGGAAGGACGCGGCTGGGAATCGATTCCCGAAAGCCAGCTCTATTATTTTGCCCTCGTCGATCAGCTCCGGAGCACCACCATCCGCTTCCTCAAGGCGTCGTCGCTGGCCACGGCGCTGAAGATGACGGCGAACGAGATCGTCCACTTCGCCGCACGGGACGAATACAAGATCGGAAATCCAAAGCAGGGCTGGCTCAATGCCCTGCCGGTCTCCGGCGGAGCGGACACCGCCACCGCGACCGCTCTGCGAGACGTGTTGACGGCGCTCCTCGACTTCGCCCGTCTCAAGGCGGAGCTGTCGCCGGACGACGAACGGCTGCTGGCCGTGCTGCGCAATCCGGCCGCGGTGCTGAACGGGTCGAACCTGCTCCTGAGCCTGACCGGCTGGGAGGACCAATCGCTGACGGACCTCCTGCCCCGCCTCGGCCTGACGCGCGCGGACCTCTCGCGGATCGGCAAATTCCGGCGCGCCCACGACGCCTATGCCGTTACCAGGAAACTCGGCATTTCCGCCTCCGCGCTCCTGAGCTCCGCCACCAACGAGCCGAGTCCGGACACCGTGCGCGACCTGCAGTCCGCTCTTCGCGCCCGCTACGACGAGTCCGGCTGGCTGGCCGTGATCCGGCCGATCAACGACGAGTTGCGCGGGCTTCAGCGCAACGCCCTGGTGGCCTGTGTCCTGCGAAAGCTCGCAGAGAGCACGGCCACCCGGGACGTCGACACACCGGACAAGCTTTTCGAATATTTCCTCATGGACGTGCAGATGGAGCCGTGCATGCAGACCTCGCGCATCCGGCACGCGCTTTCCTCCGTGCAGCTCTTCATCGAGCGTTGCCTGATGAACCTGGAGTTGCGGGTCTCGCCGGCGACCATCATTGGCAAACAGTGGGAGTGGATGAAGCGCTACCGGGTGTGGGAAGCGAACCGCAAGGTCTTCCTCTGGCCGGAGAACTGGCTCGAGCCCGAGCTGCGAGACGACCAGTCCCCATTCTTCAAGGAGGCCATGAGCGAGCTGTTGCAGAGCGACATTACCGAGGACTCCGCCGCGACCGCGCTGCTCAACTACCTTTCGAAGCTGGAAGAGGTCGCCAAGCTGGAGCCGTGCGGCTTCCACTTCGTTGAGAATGAGCCTGGCACGGCGGACGACGTGGCGCACGTGGTGGCCCGCACGGCGGGCGCGCACCGCAAGTATTACTACCGCCGGCGCGAAGGCATCTCCTGGTCCCCCTGGGAGCAGATCCGGCTCGACATCGAGGACAACCCGGTGCTGCCGGTGGTCTGGAACAACCGCCTGCTCCTCTTCTGGCTCAAGATCCTGAAGCAGGGACCGCCGACCATGCAGAAACCCGGCACGGCAGGTGCTCCACTGACATCGCTTAAGACATCGGATCTCGGCGTGCCCATTACACTCGTGCAGGCCGTGCTTTGCTGGAGCGAGTATTACAACGGCAAGTGGCAGCCGGCCAAGACGTCGGACGTGGAGCGCCCTACGGAGTTGGGGAAGTTCTTCACTCCCGCCGACTTGTTCGCCTTCGACCGCTCCAAACTGTTTCTGACCTCCGCGGAGGATGGGGGTGCGTTGCGGATCCAGATCGACGGCTCCGGAGCGTCCCAGTTCGTGCTCTACAATACGCACAGCCTCCCGGTGCGCTGGGAGGATCTCCCACCTCCTGCGCACGGCTCGACTCCCCCGGAAAGACTCCGCTCTCTGGAGAGCAACAAGGGCACTTTCTCCGTTCTTTACGGAACGGTGGACGCCGTGGAGCACGTGTTTTGGGATGAACGCCCGCTCTTCAACAGTGCGATCCCCGAGCGGACCGTCGAGGCAGGCAATCCCTTGCAAAACGTTTGGGACGCGCCCTTCTTCTTCGAGGACAGCCGCCACGTCTTCTACGTCACCACCACCGAGCAGTCGGCGTCTGAGCTCCCCGGCTTCGGCTTCTCCGTCCAATCGGCGAAGGGGACCCTGACGGGGCCTCCGCCACTGGTGATGCCGGACCCGGCCCCGGTCAAGGACCGTCAGGGTTCTTTCCCGCGGGGCCTGAGCCCTGGTCTCGTCGATCGCTCCCCGGTCGAGCGCTTCGTCAGCGAGGACGCCTACATCCGGACCGGTCTCGCCACCACGGCCAGCGTCCGCTACGGCGGCCTGAAGATCGGTCCCGCAGGGGTCCTTCCCAACCGGCGGTTACCGCGTCCGTGAAGATGAAAAGGAGACCAGGACATGGCCACAGTTTCGACTCAGATCGGGTTTCACCGCCTCGGCGACTTCACCGGTTTGGCCCTGACTTCGGTCACAGGCGCCGGGGACCTCGAATTCACCTACACGTTTGAGAACTTCTTCCACCCCTTCGTCGGCGAGCTCCTCGAGCAACTCAACAGGAATTCGCTCCCGGGTCTGTTCGACCCCAAGTTCCAGGGGAGCCTGGCCCAGGACTTCTTCGCCTCGTACTACCCCACGATTCCCACCCCTCAGGTCGCGCTCAACCCTGCCAAGAAGGAGATCGACGTCAGCGACGGCGGACCGTACGCCGTCTACAACTGGGAGCTGCTCTTCCACTTCCCCTTGACCATCGCCGTCCACCTCTCCAAGAACCAGCGGTTCGCCGAGGCGCAGCGCTGGTTCCATTACATTTTCGACCCGACCTCCAATGACAAGTCGCTGCCGCCGCAGCAGCGCTTCTGGCGGTTCCTGCGCTTCCGCAAAGAGACCGACGTGCAGCAGATCGGCGATCTGGTGGCGATTCTGAGCAAGCCCGGCAACGAGGACCTCAAAGCCAAGATCCTCAGCGGTTACGAGGCGATCAAGAACAAGCCGTTCCAACCCCACGCCGTGGCACGCACCCGGACACTCGCCTATCAATACTGCGTCGTCATGAAATACCTCGACAACCTCATCGCCTGGGGCGACAACCTTTTCATGCAGGACACCCTGGAGTCCATCAACGACGCCACCCAGCGCTACGTGCTGGCCGCGAACCTCCTGGGGCCGCGCCCGCAGCGCATCCCGTCGCGGGGCACGGTCCAGCCCAAGACGTTCGCTCAGCTCAAGGCGCAGGGCCTCGATAAAATGGGCGACGCGCTGGTCGAGTTGGAGAACAAGTTCCCGTTCAACCAGGCGCTGCCGCGGACGCGGGGCGGTCCCGCCGAGGCCCAGGGCGGCCCCCTCTTCGGCATCGGCCGCACCCTGTACTTCTGCATCCCCCGCAATGAAAACCTGCTCGGGTATTGGGACACGGTGGCCGACCGCCTCTTCAAGATCCGCCACTGCATGAACATCGAGGGCGTGGTGCGGCAACTGGCCCTCTTCGATCCGCCGCTCGATCCCGGCATGCTGGTGAAGGCCGCGGCAGCGGGAATCAACGTCGGGAGCATCGTCAACGGCCTGAACCAGCCGATCGGTCCAGCGCGTTCCCTGTTCCTCATTCAGAAGGCGCTTGAGCTTGCGGGAGAGGTGCGCGGCCTCGGCAGCGCCCTCCTCTCGGCGCTCGAGAAGAGGGACGGCGAGCGGTTGGCGTTGCTGCGCCAGGGGCACGAGATCAAGATCCAGGAGCTGTCGCGGGAGGTGCGCTTCCTGCAGTGGAAGCAGGCGCAGGAGGCCACGGAATCGCTGCTGCGCTCGCGGGCGAGCGCCCTGCAGCGCTACCAATACTATCAACGGCTGCTCGGTCTGCCCGCCGACGCCAATGCGCCGGACGCTCTCCCTCTCGATCGGCGCGAGCTGACCGAGGAAAACTTCGACGATGCGCACAGCGCCCTGGTCGACCAATACGACAAGGCGCTCGCGGTGCAGGAGTTTCTCCCGCTGAGGCTCGCCGGGGGGACGTCGCCCGCGAGCCAGTCCGGTGCGACCGGGCAGGGGAACCTTCATCTGAACATCAACGAGAATGCCGATCTCAACAACCATGCACCTACCGCCCGGGACTACCGAATTGCTGCGACGGTCGTCGACGACACCTTTGGTGTCTTGGCCCTGTTACCGCTCTTCAGCCTGAACATTCACTTTTGGGGAATTGGCGGTAAGACCGACTTGGCTGGCGGCCCCATCTTCGCCGGAGTAGGTCATATCATTTCGTCCTCGTTGAATACCAAGGCCTCCGATGAGGAAAGCCGGGGTGCCAGCGCCTCCAAGACAGCGTCCTTCGAGCGCCGCGCCGACGACTGGCTCCTCCAGCACAACCTGGCCGCCCGCGAGCTCATGCAGATCGGGCGGCAGATCATCTCCTCGCTGATCGCCGAGCAGGTTGCGCACCATGAATTCCTCAACGTCCAGAAGCAGATCGATCAGACCCAGGAAGTGGACCGCTTCCTGCACGAGAAGTTCACCAACGAGGAGCTCTATGGCTGGATGCAAGGCGAGATCTCGCGCCTCTATTACGAATATTACCGGTTCGCCTTCGACACCGCGCGCAAGGCCGAGCGCACCATGAAGTACGAGCTCATGCGGCCGGAGCTGGACGCCACGGACTACGTGAAACCCAACTATTGGGACGCCGGCCGCAAGGGGTTGCTCTCCGGCGAGGCGCTCTACCTGGACGTCAAGCGGATGGAGATGGCCTATCACGACAACAACAAACGCGAGCTCGAGCTGACGCGCCACGTCTCGCTGCGGCAACTCGATCCGCTGGCGCTGCTCAGCCTCAAGGTGACCGGCCGGTGCGAGGTCACGATCCCCGAGTGGCTCTACGACCGGGACTGTCCCGGCCACTACATGCGCCGCATCAAGAGCGTCGCGTTCTCGCTGCCGGCCGTGGTGGGGCCGTACACCAGCGTCCACTGCACCCTTACGCTGCTGCGGAGCACCGTCCGCAAATCGCCGCTGCTGAAGGACAACAAGTACGAACGGAAGGACGCCAACGACGACCGCTTCGTGGACTACTTCGGTTCGGTGCAATCCATCGTTACCAGCGGCGGCGTCAACGACAGCGGCCTGTTCGAGACCAACCTGCGGGACGAGCGCTCCCTGCCTTTCGAGGGCGCGGGCGCGGAGAGCTCCTGGCGCCTGGAGTTGCCGAAGGACTTCCGCTCTTTCGATTACATGACGATCTCGGACGTGATCCTGCACGTACGCTACACCGCGCGCCAGGGCGGCGATCCCGCGAAGGTCAAGGGAGCCCTCGATACCCTGCTCAAGGATTCAGCCCGTTCCAATCTTGCGCTGCTCTTCAGCCTGCCCCACGACTTTCCGATGGAATGGTCGACGTTCGCAAACAGCACCGCCGGCTCCTTCAAAATGCGCCTGCGCAAGGACCACTTCCCATACCTGGTGCAGAGCGAGACGCTGGACATCAAGGCACTGGAGCTTCATGGACCGAACGGCAAGGAGCTGAAAAGCAAGACAGCCATGGATCCCACAGATCCCACAAAAGCCAGGGATCTTAAGACTCTGTCGGACGACCTGAACGGCACGAACCGCGTCTCGGACCAGCTCTTCGCGGCGGACGAAGTCCTCAAGCGCAATGCCGCGCAGGTCTTCCTGATCGTCCGCTACGCGCTAAAATGATGGCAGATGACGATCTGCTCGTTGGGTGACTTGTCTGCTCATCCTGGCCGTTACTGCCCCCTGGCGGCTGCGCCGGTCCATTGCTCCGATCCAGCCCGTTTCGAGGCCCCAGCCCCTATCGCGCCCTAACGCCTCGGTCGGGGCGAGCGACATGGCCTCTTCGTGCAGCGCGAGGGCGCGCTGGAACTCGCCTTGAGAGTGCGGCCGCGGCGCTTCGCGAACTGACGAGCTGCAACAGCGAACGCAAGAACGGACCGGTCCGTGGCCGGGGGCGGTGGCCGAGCCGGCCTCGGGGGTGGGATGGCGTCGCGATCCGTGGTCTACGTCGTCGCGCGGCGCGCGGACGGAACCATGGGCTGCAGTTGCAAGGGCTGGATCTATCACGCCTCCCGGCCGCAGTGCCGGCACATCCGGCCGTTCTGGACGAGAGAGGAAAGGCGTGAAGGGCCGGAACGGCGAGGACGTCGCGCTCGATGTCCTCGCACCGGGCGGGGCCGCGGCGCCGCTCGCGCCGGCCGAGTTCCTGGAGCTCGCCGGCGAGCGGGTGCAATCCGAGCACACCCGCCGGGCCTACCGGGCGAGCTTCAAGGATCTGGTGGCCTTCCTGGAGGTGCCGGACGAGGGGGTGAGCGGCGCGCACCCGATGGCGCGTAGTACGGAGGTGGCGAATCTGCTGCCGCCCGGGGAGTCGTCGGCTTGGGAGGGGCAGTTCGAAGCGGTAAACCAGATCGCCCGCGTCTACGGGTATTGGAGTGGAGGAGCAGCACCGCCTTTGCTAGAATGTGCGCTCTGGCGAACAACGCAGTGGAGATCCGTGACCTCCGCACCGCGGCTGGCCTCAGCTCTTTTTCCATGACTTCCACCCGTTTGTGGTCGAAGGGGGGAAAATTAGCCAGCATGGGAGGAGTTTGGGCGTACCGGTGACAGCGAGTCGGCTCCGGCTTACCTTTGTCTCCTCCATCGGGTACTGTTCGCCGGCTTCCAGGCCCTTCTGACGACGCTACAGCGGACAAGGCGGTCTCACGGTGGACTCACCCATCGCCGGACGCAACCGGCGGATGGGGGTCGAGTGCGCAGAGGCGGCGATCCTGGCGGTGGTCATCCTGCAAGAGCTCTCGGAAATTTTCGCCGACCGGCGAGCGGTTGCAAGCTAACCCGGACATGCGGGCATTGCTATGTTGACATTGCTGAAATCGCGGGATGCCGGGGGCGGCTACGTGGCACCGCGCACACCGGCGGCAGAAGCTCTCACCGGCATCTGGGCCGAGCTCCTGGCAGATCCTGCGTCACGGAGGACGCAATGTCGAAGAACGAAACGATTTCTGAAATTTTAGAGAACCGGGCGACGGAACAGGGAGAGCGCCCGGCCTACGTCTTCTTGTCCTATGGCGAGACCGGCGTGGTCGAGGAGCGGCTCACCTACGCGGAGCTCGACGCCCGCGCCCGGGCGATCGGCGCCTCGTTGCAGGCGGCGGGTGCCGGCGGCGAGCGCGTCGCCCTGCTGCTCCCTCCAGGGCCGGATTTCATTGCCTCCTTCTTCGGCTGCCTCTATGCCGGCGCCGTCGCGGTTCCCGCCCTGCCGCCGCGCCGGCGCAGCGTCGACCCGCGCCTGCGGGCGATCTGCCGCGACGCCCGCCCGCGGGTGGCGCTGACCACCGCCGGCCAGTTGCCGGCCCTGGAGAGCGCCGCCGCCGAGATCCCGGAGCTCGCCGCCGCCCGCCGGATGGCTCCCGCCCCCCAGGAACTCACGGGGGCCGCGGACTGGCGACGGCCCGACCCGCGCCCGGAGGCGCTCGCCTTTCTCCAGTACACCTCGGGCTCGACCTCGTCCCCCAAAGGGGTGATGGTCAGCCACGGCAACCTCCTGCACAACGAGGAGCTGATCCGCCTTGCCTTCGCGCAGTCGTCCGGCTCGGTGGTGCTGGGCTGGCTGCCGCTCTACCACGACATGGGCTTGATCGGGACGGTGTTGCAGCCGCTCTACACCGGGGCGGTCTCTTACCTGATGACCCCCGGGGCGTTCTTGCAGCGGCCGGCGCGCTGGCTGGAAGCCATCTCGCGCTACCGCGCGACGACCAGCGGTGGCCCCAACTTCGCCTATGAGCTGTGCGTGCGCAAGGTGGGGGCGGTGCAGCGGGAGGGCCTCGACCTCTCTTCGTGGCAGGTGGCCTTCAACGGTGCCGAGCCGGTGCGGGCCGGCACGCTGCGGCGTTTTGCCGCGGCCTTCGCGCCCTGCGGCTTCCGCGCTGCGGCGTTTCGCCCTTGCTACGGCCTCGCCGAGGCGACGCTGCTCGTCTCGGGATGGCGCCAGGAGGGAGAGCCTCGGGTGCGCGCGCTCGACACGGAGGCCTTGGAACGGCATGAGGCGGAAGACGCCGTAGACAGCGCCCGGAGCCGCGAGCTGGTGAGCTGTGGCTTGGGCGTGCAGACCGTCCTGGCCGTCGATGCGGAGTCGGGAGAGACTTGTCCGCCCGGCCGCGTCGGCGAGATCTGGGTGGACGGCCCGAGCGTCGCCCAGGGGTACTGGGAGCGGCCGGAGGAGACGGTTGCGACGTTCGGCGCCCGTCTCGCCGACGGCACCGGCCCCTTCCTGCGCACCGGGGACCTCGGATTCGTCTCCGAGGGCGAGCTGTTCCTCACCGGCCGCCTCAAGGACCTGATCATCCTGCGCGGCAGGAACCACTATCCGCAGGACCTGGAGCTGACCGCCGAGCGCAGCCACGCCGGCCTGCGCGCCGGAGGGGGCGCCGCCTTCGCGGTCGATATCACCGGGGAGGCCGGGGAGGAGCGGCTGGTGATCGTCCACGAGGTGGAGCGCCACGCCCGAGCCGGCATGGAAGGCGAAAAGACCGAGGAGATCGCCGCGGCGGTGCGCCGGGGGGTGGCCGAAGAGCATGAGGTGAGCGTCGCGGAGGTGGTGCTGATCCGGCCGGAAACGCTGCCCCGGACGTCCAGCGGCAAGGTGCGGCGGCACGCCTGCCGCGAGCTGTATCTCCAGGGCGGGCTGCGCGTGCTCGGCGCGAGCCGCCTCTCTCCGAATGACGCGGACATTGCCGCGGACGAGGACCCGCGGGCCGAGGTCCAATCGGGACCGCCGGGATCGCCGGACTGGCTGCGCCGGGCCTTCGCCGCCGCGGCGCGGATCGATCCCTCCCGGGTCGATGCGGACCTTCCGCTCTCCGCCGCGGGGCTGGATTCGCTGGCGGCCGTGGAGCTGAAGCACACGGTGGAGGAGGCGACCGGCTTCTCCCTACCCTTCGCGGACCTGCTGGAGGGAATGACCCTGCGCGAGTTGGAGCGGCGGGTGGCCGGGGGGGAGGCGACGGCGGCGATGGCTGCGATGCAGCTTCCGTCTGGCACCGGCGAAGCGGCGGGTGAGCACCCGCTCTCCTGGAACCAGCGCTCGCTCTGGTTCCTCCACCGCCTGGCGCCGGAGAGCTCCGCCTACAACATCGCCGGCGCGGCGCGGCTCGGGCTTGGGCCGATCTCCTCCGAAGCCTCCGCAGCCCTGGGCCGCGCGCTCCAGGGGTTGGTGGACCGCCACCCCATGCTGCGCGCCACCTTCGCCGACACGCTCAGGGGGCCGGTGCAGCGGGTGGCGGAGCGGGCCGAAGCGGCTTTCGAGACCGTGGATGCGACCGGCTGGAGCGACGCGGAGGTGCACGTGCGGCTGCATGCGGAGGCCTTCCGCCCGTTCGACCTGGCGGCCGGCCCTCTCCTGCGGGCGGTCCTGCTGCGGCGCGGCGATCGCGGGGGTGAGGCCTTCCTCGCCCTCGCCGTGCACCACGTCGCGGCCGACTTCTGGTCGATGGCCGTGCTGGCCCGCGAGCTCGGTGCGCTCGTGGCAGGGGAGACCCTGCCCCCTCTGGCGGCCCTGTACACCGACTTCGCCCGCTGGCAGGAGCAGATGCTGGAGAGCCCCGCGGGCGAGCGGCTGTGGGAGCACTGGCGGGAGCGGCTGGCCGGTACGCCGCAGCTCGACCTGCCCACCGACCGGTCGCGGCGTCCGGCGCAGACCCTGCGCGGCGGTTCACGGACGCTCCCTCCCTCGTTGGAGCGGGCGGAGGCGGTCCACCGGCTCGCCGCCACTCATGGCTGCACGCCCTTTGTCGCCCTGCTCGCCGCCTGGCAGGCCGTGCTCTCCCGCTGGACCAGCCAGGAGGAATTCCTCACCGGCGCCCCAATGGCCGGCCGTTCCGCCCGCGAGTGGGGGGAGGTGGTGGGCTACTTCGTCAACCTGATACCTTTGCGCGCCAACCTCTCCGGCGATCCGGCGGTCCGCGAGTTGATGGCGCGGACGCGCAGCACCGTGCTCGACGCGCTGGCGCACCAGGATCTCCCCTTCGCCCTGCTCACCGAGCGCCTGCAGCCCGAGCGCGACCCCGGCCGGCCACCGCTGGTCGCGGCGATGCTGACCTTCGAGAAAGCCCCGGTGCCGGAGCTTGCCGCGCTCGCGGCCTTCGCCGTGGGCGTGCCGGGCGTCCGGCTCGATGTCGGAGGGCCGGGGGGTCTGGTCCTGGAGTCGCTCCCTCTCGCTCCACCCGCCGCCCAGCTCGACCTTTCCCTGACGGCGGCCGAGGTCCCTGGGGGGCTCGCCGTCTCACTGCAGTGGGATGCCGATCTGTTCGACGCCACGACCACCGGACGGATGCTCGACCACCTCGACCGCCTGCTCGCCGGGCTCGCGGGATTGACTGCGGCGGATCATCGCCCGGTCGCGGAACTGCCTCTGCTGGCCGCCGAGGAGCGCGACCAGATCCTGCTCGTCTGGAGCGGCGCGGAGAACGCACCGGCAGGGATCGGCTGCCTGCACGAGCTGTTCGAGGCGCAGGCGGCGCGCACCCCCGAAGCCACGGCCCTGATTATTGGGAAAGAGCGGGGAGAGGAGCGCTGGACCTATGACGAATTGAACCGCCGGGCCAACCGCCTGGCCCATCACCTGCGGCGGCTCGGTGCTAGCCCGGAGAAGCGCGTGGGCGTCCTGATGGGCCGTTCCGGCGAGCTGATCGCAGCGCTTCTGGGCATCCTCAAGGCGGGAGCCGCCTACGTGCCGCTCGATCCGGCCTATCCTGACGACTGGCTGGCCTTCGTGGTGGAGGACGCCCAGGTCACCCTCCTGCTGACCGAGGAAGGATGCGCCGTCTCCTCCCGCGAGCCCGAAGAGAACCCGGAGCCGCTGGCAGGCCCCGGCAACCTCGCCTATGTGATGTACACCTCCGGCTCGACAGGGCGCCCCAAAGGCGTGGCTCTCGAGCACCGTGCACCGGTCGAACGGATGCTCTGGGCGCGCGCGGCCTTTCCCGCGGAAGCCCTCGCCGGGGTACTGGCCGCGACCTCCATCTGCTTCGACCTGTCGGTCTTCGAGATCTTCGCGCCCCTCTCCTGGGGCGGGACGGTGATCCTGGCCGACAACGCCCTGGTCCTGCCTGTGCTGCCTGCCAGGGGAGAGGTGACGCTGGTCAACACGGTCCCTTCCGCCATGGCCGAACTGGCCGCGGGAGAGCTGCCGCTCGCGCTCCGCACGGTGAACCTGGCCGGCGAGGCGCTGGCGCCGCAACTGGTGGAGCGCATCTACCTCCACGCGCAGATCGAGCACGTCCTCAACCTCTATGGACCGACGGAGGATGCCACGTACTCGACCTGTGCCCGGATCGAGCGGGGCGCCGCGCGGGTGAGCATCGGCCGGCCCCTCTCCGGTACTCGGGCCTACGTGCTGGACGGCCGCCTCCAGCCGGTCCCCGGCGGCGTGCCCGGCGAGCTGGTCCTGGCCGGGGCCGGCGGGGCCCGGGGCTATCTCGGCCGTCCGGACCTGACGGCGGAGAGATTCCTTCCCGATGCTTTCGGGACGCAGCCCGGAGGGCGCCTCTACCGGACCGGCGACCTGGCCCGCTGGCTCGCATCGGGCGCGCTCGAGCACCTGGGCCGGCTCGACCATCAGGTCAAGGTGCGCGGTTTCCGCATCGAGCTGGGAGAGATCGAAGCGGCCCTCCTCACCCACCCCGAGGTCCGGCAGGCGGCGGTGACGGTGCGCGAGATCGCAGGGAGCAAAGCCCTGGTCGCCTACGTGGCCGGCGAAGAGCCTCGTCCGACTCCGGCCGGACTGCGCGATCACCTGCGCCGGCGACTGCCGGAGCACATGATTCCGGCCTTCTTCGTCCTGCTCCCGGCGCTGCCCCTCACCCCCAACGGCAAGGTGGACAGGAAGGCCCTGCCGGCACCGGAATGGCAACGCGCCGAAGGAAGCTACCTGGCGCCGCGCACGCCGGTCGAAGAGGTCCTCGCCGGGATCTGGGCCGAGGTGCTCGGGCTGGAGAGGGTGGGGGTGGCCGACCACTTCTTCGACCTGGGCGGCCATTCGCTGCTGGCGACCCGGGTGATGTCGCGCCTGCGCAGCACCTTGGGCATCGAGGTGCCTTTGCGCGACCTCTTCGCGGCCCCGCGGCTGGCGGACTTCGCCGCCCGGGTCGAAGCCGTGCGGCGGACCGGCGCGGTGCCGCCCGCTCCGCCCCTCCTCGCGGTGCCGCGCGAGGGGCCCCCGCCCCTGTCGTTCGCGCAGCAGCGGCTCTGGTTCATCGCTCAGCTCGAGCCGGGTAGCCCGCTGTACAACATGCCCGGGGCGCTGCGGGCCGAGGGGCCGTTGGACGGCGCGGTGTTGGCCCAATGCCTCGGGGAGATCGCGCGCCGGCACGAGGCGTTGCGCACGGTCTTCGCCGCGCCGGAGGTCTCGCCGGTGCAGGTGATCCGGCCGGCCGAGCCCTTCCCGCTGCCCGTGGTGGACCTGGCGGGGCTGCCGGAGAGTGCGCGCGAGGCGCTGGCCCGCGCCTTGATCTCTGAAGAGGCCACCCGCCCGTTCGACCTCACCCGCGGCCCGCTGCTGCGCGGCCTGCTGGTGCGGCTGGCAGAGAGGGAGCACGCCGTCCTGCTGACCCTGCATCACATCGCCGGCGACGGCTGGTCCCTGGGGCTCCTGGTCCGCGAGGTCGCGGCGCTCTATCCGGCCTTTGCCGCAGGAAGGCCGTCGCCCTTGCCGGAGCTGCCGGTGCAGTACGCGGATTACGCGGTCTGGCAGCGCTCCTGGTTGCACGGCGAGGTCCTGGAGCAGGAGATCGACTGGTGGCGCCGCCAGCTCGCCGGGCTGCCGCCCCTCCTGGAGCTGCCCACCGACCGCCCGCGGCCCGCGGTGCAGAGCCATCGGGGCGCCACGCGGCCGGTGCGGCTGCCGGCCGATCTGGTCCGGCTGGCCGAGGCCCTGGGCCGGCACGAGGGAGCGACTCTTTTCATGGTGCTGCTGGCCAGCTTCCAGGCGCTGCTGGCGCGCACCAGCGGACAGGATGATCTCGCAGTGGGCTCCCCCGTCGCCGGACGCACACACCGCGAGCTCGAACCGCTGATCGGATTTTTCGTCAACACCCTGGTCCTGCGCGGCGGCCTGGCGGGCACACCCACGTTCCGCGAGCTGCTCGGCCAGGTGCGCGAGACCGCCTTGGCCGCTTATCTGCATCAGGACGTACCGTTCGAAAAGCTCGTCGAGGAGCTGGCCCCCGAGAGGAGCCTCGCCCACGCCCCCTTGTTCCAGGTGATGCTCGTGCTGCAGAACGCTCCCGTCGCAAGCCTGGAGATCGAAACCTTAAGCCTGCGGCCGGTGAGCGTGGATACAAAGACGGCAAAGTGCGATCTCACGCTCACCTTCGAAGAGCGCGACGGCGGGCTTATTGGCACGATGGAGCACGCCACCGATCTGTTCGACGCCACGACCGTCGACCGGATGGTCGCGGGGTTCGAGCGACTGCTGGCGGCGGCGGTGGCCGAGCCGGATCTGCGGGCCGAGGAGCTGCCGCTGCTCGGAGCGGCGGAGCGCCACCAGCTCCTCGTGGAGTGGGGAGCGATCCGCGAGGAGATTCCCGTGACCTCGACGCTTCACGGTCGTTTCGCGGCGCAGGCCCGGCGCGCTCCCGAGGCCCCGGCCCTCACCTGCGGCGACCTGACGGTGACCTACGGCGAGCTGAATCGGCGGGCCAATCAACTGGCGCACTGGCTGCGCGATCACGGCGCAGGCCCCGAGAGCCGCGTTGGCTTGAGTCTGGACCGGTCCGTTGACCTGGTGGTGGGCATCCTGGGAGTCCTCAAAGCCGGGGCCGCCTATGTGCCGCTCGATCCCGGATCACCGAAGGAGCGGCTGGCGTTCGTCGTGGAGGACGCGGACGTCAGGATTGTCGTGGGGGCCGACGAGCTCGCGCTGCTGGAGGGGCTCCCGGACGGCGATCTCGAAATTTCTGGCGACGGGGGCGATGAGTCGAGCCTGGCCTATGTGATCTATACCTCGGGCTCCACGGGAAGGCCCAAGGGCACTCTGATCACGCACGGCAACGTCGCGCGGCTCTTCGACGCCACCGACGATTGGTTCTGCTTTGGCGAGAAGGACGTGTGGACGCTGTTCCACTCCTACGCCTTCGACTTCTCGGTCTGGGAGATCTGGGGAGCCTTGCTCTATGGCGGCCGGCTGGTGATCGTGCCCTGGGAGGAGAGCCGCTCGCCCGAGCTGTTCCTGGATCTGCTGGACCGCAAGCGGGTCACGGTGCTCAACCAGACCCCTTCCGCCTTCGCCCAGCTCGCGCAGGTGGCGATGGAATTGCCGGCGTTGCGGCTGGTGATCTTCGGCGGCGAGGCCCTCGACCCGGCCAGCCTGGAGCCCTGGTTCGCGCGTCATGGCGATGAGCGGCCGCGGCTGATCAACATGTACGGCATCACCGAGACGACGGTGCACGTCACCTACCGGCCGCTGTCCATGGCGGACGCCCGGGACGCCCGAGGTCACCACCGCAGCGTCATCGGCGTGCCAATCGCCGACCTGTCGCTGGCCGTGATGGACCGGAGCCTGAGCCCGGCCCCCATCGGCGTGCCGGGCGAGCTGGTAGTCGGCGGCGCCGGGCTGGCCCGCGGCTACCTGGGCCGGCCCGAGCTGACGGCGGAGCGCTTCGTTCCGGACCCGATCGTCGGCCGGCCGGGAGAGCGGCTCTACCGCTCGGGCGACCTGGGACGGTTCCTCCCCCATGGCGAAGTGGAGTACCTCGGCCGGCTGGATCACCAGGTGAAGATCCGCGGCTTCCGCGTCGAGCTGGGAGAGATCGAGGCGGCGTTGGCGGCGCTCGCCGGCGTCCGCCAGGCGGTGGTGGTGGTGCGCGAAGATGCAGGAGACCGGCGGCTGGTCGCCTATGTCGTTGGCGACGTCAGCGCCGAAGCGCTGCGTCAGTCGCTACGCGAGCGGCTGCCGGACTACATGGTGCCGGCCGCCTTCGTGTCGCTCGTGGCGTTGCCGCTCACGGCCAACGGCAAGGTGGACAGGAAGGCCCTGCCGGCTCCGGAGCAGCCCGGCGCGAGAGAGGGGTACGTGGCGCCCCGCACTCGCGAGGAGGAGATCCTGGCGGCGGTCTGGGCCCAGGTCCTGCGCCTGTCCCGGGTGGGGGTGAACGACAATTTCTTCGAGCTTGGCGGCGATTCGATCCTCTCCGTCCAGATCGCGGCCCGGGCACGTCAGGCCGGCCTGCATCTCACCACGCGGCAGGTCTTCGAGCACCAGACCGTGGCCGGGCTTGCCCGCCACGCCACGGCCACGGAGACGCTCTCCGACTTTCCCAAGGCCGGGCTCGACGTGCACAGCTTCAATAAGCTGGCATCGGTTCTCTCAGATCTGAAGAACGTCGAAGACGTCTACCCTCTCTCACCGGCCCAGAGCGGCATGCTGTTCCATAGCCTGATGGCGCCCCAGTCCGGGGTCTATGTCACCCAGGTCACCTGCACCCTGCCGGCGGATCTCGACGGCCCGCTGTTCCGGCAGGCCTGGGAGAAGCTCGTCGAAGGCCACGAGGTACTGCGCACTGCCTTTCTCTGGGAGGGTCTCGACGAGCCCTTGCAGGTCGTGCGCAAGCACGTCTCTCTCCCCTGGCGGAATCTGGATTGGCGCGGCCTCCCCCCGGAGGAACAGCAGTGCCGCTTCGAAGAGCTGCGGCATGGCGACCAGCATGATCCCCTGCCCCTGACCAGCGCGCCGCTGATGCGTTTCTCCCTGATCCGCCTCGACCGCGAGCTGGCGTTCCTCTGGACCTCTCACCACCTGCTGCTGGACGGCTGGTCGCTCCCCCTTCTGGTCCGGGAGCTGGGTACTGTCTACGCGGCGCTGAGGGAGGGCCGGGAGCCCGTGTTACCTCCGGCGCGGCCGTTCAGCGAGTACATCGTCTGGCTGCGGAAGCAGGACATGTCGCGGGCCGAGCCGTTCTGGCGCGAGGAGCTTGCGGGGTTTACGGCCCCCAATTCCCTCGGCATCCTTGGTACTGCCTCCCCGGTGAGAGCTGAAAGAGATTCCGGCGACGCCGAGCACGAGATCCGGCTCTCCCGCGAGGTCACCTCGCAGCTCCAGGCCCTGGCGGCGCGGCACAAACTGACTTTGCAGACCGTCACCCTCGGCGCCTGGGCCGTGCTCCTGAGCCGCTACAGCGGCGAGGAGGACGTGGTCTTCGGCAGTGCGGTCTCCGGCCGGCCGGCCGCTCTGCCGGGTGTCGAGACCATGGTCGGCATGTTCATCAACACCCTGCCGGTGCGAGCACGGGTGAACGACGCCGAGCCCCTCCCGGCCTGGCTGCAACGCCTCCAGGAGCGACAGCTCGCCCGGCAGGAGCTCGAGCACAGCCCGCTGGCTCAGATCCAGCGCTGGAGCGAGGTGCCCGCCGGCTCGCCGCTGTTCGAGACCCTCTACGTTTTCGAGAACTACCCCAATGCCGGAGATGGGGGCTCCAGCAGCCTGCGGATCGGCAACCTGCGCAGCTTCGAGAGCACCAATTACCCCATTACTCTGACGCTGACGGCGGCCGACCAGGTTTCTCTGCAACTGACGTCGGACCGCTCTCGCGTCGACGCGGATGCAGCGCCACGCCTGCTCCAGCACCTAGCCACCCTGCTCGCCGGAATGGCCGAGATCGCCGAAGGGTCGCAGCACCGCCTCGGCGAGCTTGGCCTGCTCACCGCGGCCGAGCGCAGGCAGATGCTCGGAGAGTGGAACGACACGCGGGTCGAGGGGATGGCGGAAGGTTACCTTCATCAGGAGGTCGCGGCGCAGGCGGCGCGGACGCCCTCGGGCATAGCCGTCGAAATGGGGTCCGAGCGCTGGACGTATCGCCGCCTGATCGGCAGTGCCCGGCGCCTGGCGCGCCACCTCCGGGAACTGGGCGTCGGTCCGGATTCCATGGTCGGCCTTTGCACCGAGCGCTCGCCCGCCATGGTGGTGGGCATGCTGGCCGTCCTCGAAGCCGGCGGCGCCTGGCTGCCGCTCGATCCCAGCAATCCGCCCGAGCGGCTGGCCTTCATGCTCGAAGACGCGGGTGCCCGGGTCCTGCTGGTCCAGGAGCCTCTCCTCGACCGGGTCACGACAGAGGGTCGTCACGTGGTCCTCCTGGATGCGCGCTGGGATTCCGGGGAAGCCATGGGGCAGCCTCTTGAAACCGACGTAAACCCCGGCAATCTTGCCTACGTCATCTATACCTCCGGTTCGACCGGCCAGCCGAAAGCGGTGATGGTGACGCACCGGGGAATCTGCAACCGGCTGCGCTGGGCGCTGGAGGCCTACCGGCTCGACGAGCGTGACGCGTTCCTCCAGAAGGCGTCGTTCGGGTTCGATGTTTCGGTCTGGGAATGCTTTGCTCCTCTTCTGGCCGGCGCGCGGCTGGTTCTGGCCGAGCCGGGCAGGCAAGGCGAAGGCGCGTACCTGGCTCGCGCCATCCGCGAGCATCGAATCACCCTCATCGACTTCGCCCCTTCCATGCTGGCTGCGTTCCTCGCCGAGGAGGACGTGGAGAAATGCGTCTCGCTGCGCCAGATCGTAGTGGGTGGCGAGACGCTCGCCCCTGAGCTGCGCGACCGGGTGCTGGCACGCCTGCCCGTTTCCCTGGACAACACGTATGGGCCGACCGAGGTGACGATCGATACGACGCGATGGGTCTGTGCACCCGGGCAGGCGCCGTGCTGCGTGCCGATCGGCCGGCCGATCGCCAACAGCCGGCTGTATGCCGTGGATCCGGAGGTGCGGCCGGTGCCGGTCGGGGTGACCGGCGAGCTCCTGGTGGGAGGAGCGGGTGTGACGCGTGGTTATCTGCGCCGGCCTGGCCTGACCGCCGAGCGTTTCGTTCCCGATCCGTTCGGGGGCCAGCCCGGCGACAGGCTGTACCGCACGGGCGATCTCGTACGCTGGCTGCCCGACGGCTCCCTCGATTTCCTGGGCCGCCTGGACCATCAGGTCAAGATCCGCGGCTTCCGCATCGAGCTCGGGGAGATCGAGGCGGCGCTGGTCGCCCTGCCTGGAGTCCGCGAGGCGGTGGTGCTGGCGCGCGAGGAGGCAGGAGACCGGCGGCTGGTGGCCTACATGGTCGGCGAGGTCAGCGCTGAAGCGCTGCGCAAGTCTCTACGCGAGCGGCTGCCGGACTACATGGTGCCGGCCGCCTTCGTGACGCTCGCGGCGTTGCCCCTCACGGTCAACGGCAAGGTGGATCGTAAGGCGCTGTTGGCTCTGGAGGCGGCGCCGGAGCATCCCGGCGCCGCGGACGGGTACGTGGCGCCACGCACTCGCGAGGAGGAGATCCTGGCGACGGTCTGGGCGCAGGTCCTGCGCCTGCCGCGGGTGGGGGTGAACGACAACTTCTTCGAGCTCGGCGGCGATTCCATCCTCTCCGTCCAGATCGTGGCCCGGGCGCGCCAGGCCGGCCTGCTCTTCACCGTGCGGCAGATCTTCGAGCACCAGACCGTGGCCGGGCTCGCCCGCCACGCCACGTCCACGGACTCCGCCGATGCCGCTCCTGCCGGGCAGGGACCGGTGACGGGCGAGGTGCCGCTCACCCCGATCCAGCGCTGGTTTTTCGAGCAGGGCTTCGCGGACCCTCACCACTTCAACCACGCCCTCCTGCTGGAGCCCCGGGAGCCCCTGATCCCAGCCGCCCTGGAAAAGGCCATGGCCGCCGTCGTGGAGCACCACGACGCACTGCGCATGCGGTTCAATTTCCACACGGACGGGTGGCGACAGGAGAATGCGCCGGCCGAGCCGGTGACGCCCTTTTACGAGGTCGACCTTTCGGGCCTGCCGGCGCCTCGCCGGGACGATGCCTTCAGGCGGGCCGCCGCGGCTCTTCAGGCCGGCTTCGACCTGCCGGCCGGGCCGCTCACCCGCCTCTGCCTGTTCCACGCCGCGGCCGCGCAGCCGGCACGGCTGCTCTGGGTGACCCACCACCTGGTGGTGGACGGCGTCTCCTGGCGCGTGCTGCTGGAGGATCTGGAAGGGGGTTACCGGCAAGCCGCGCAGGGGCTGCGCCCCATCTTCCCGCCCAAGACCACCTCGTTCCAGGAGTGGGCTAGAAAGTTGACCGCGCATGCCGGCTCAGAGGTTCTGGCCCGCGAGCTGGATTTCTGGCGTGAGACGGCCCAGACTCCCGTGCCCCGTCTGCCGGTGGACTTCGTCTCCGGCAGCGATCTGGTGGGCGACGAGGCCACGGTCTCCTTCGAGCTCAGCGCCGAAGAGACTTCGGACCTGCTCCAGACCCTGCCGTCGGTGTTCCACAACCGCATCGACGATGCGCTGCTCAGCGCCCTGGTGCGGGCTCTCTCGGGCTGGACCGGCTCGCCGCGCCTGCGGGTGGACCTGGAGGGGCACGGCCGCGAGCCTCTGTCTGATGACCTCGACGTCTCGCGCACCGTGGGCTGGTTCACCTCCCAGTACCCGGTCGTCCTGGAGAAGGGAGACGCGGAGCCCGGCGAGGCCCTGGTGAGCGCCAAGGAGAGGTTGCGCGCCGTGCCGGGTCGCGGCATCGGTTACGGCCTGTTGGGACTGAAAGCGGCCCCGGCGGCTGAGATCAGCTTCAACTATCTTGGCCAAGCCGATGCCGCCTCCGGGGAGCGCTCTCTTTTCCGGGCTTCCCCGGCCGCCGCCGGCCCCAGCCGGAGCCCGCGCGGCCACCGCACCCACCCGTTGGAGATCGTCGGCCTTGTCACGGACGGACGGCTACGGATCACCCTGACCTACGGCTCGCGGACGCATCGCCGGGAGACGGCGGAGCGACTGGCCGCGGCCTACGCCGGCGCGCTGCGGCAACTGATCCGGCAGAGCCGGGAGAGCGAGGAGGTTTTCACGCCTTCCGACTTCCCCAAGGCCAGGCTCGACGCCCGCGGCTTCGACAAGCTGGCGGCGCTTCTCGCCGAGTCCGATTGAGCCCATCGCACGAGAACCGAAGCATCATGAAGAACGTCGAAGACATCTATCCTCTCGCGCCGCTCCAGAGCGGCATGCTGTTCCATAGCCTGATGGCGCCCGAGTCCGGGGTCTACGTCAACCAGGTCACCTGTACCCTGCCGGAGGATCTCGATGACCGGCTGTTCCGGCAAGCCTGGGAAAGGCTCGTCGAACGTCACGGCGTGCTGCGCACAGCCTTTCTCTGGGACGGGCTCGACGAGCCCCTGCAGGTCGTCCGCAAGACCGTCTCGATCCCTTGGGAGGACCTGGATTGGCGTGGCCTCCCGGCGGAGGAGCGGCAGCGCCGCTTCGAAGAGCTGCGGCATCGCGACCGGCACACGCCCCTGCCCCTGAACAAGGCGCCGCTGATGCGTTTCTCCCTGGTCCGCCTCGACGGCGAGCTGGCGTTCGTCTGGACGTCCCACCACCTGCTGCTGGACGGCTGGTCGCTCCCTCTCCTGGTGCGGGAGCTGGTGTCCGTCTACGGGGCTCTGCGCGAGGGCAGGGAGCCGGCCTTGCCGCCGGCGCGGCCGTTCGGCGACTACGTCGCCTGGCTCCAGAGGCAGGACAAGTCGCGTGCGGAGTCGTTCTGGCGCGGGGAGCTCGCGGGGTTCACCGCCCCCAATCCTCTGGGTATTGCCCCCCCGGCGGGGGCTGAACGGGCTTCCGGCCACGGCGAGCACGGAATCTGGCTCTCCCGCGAGGTCACGGCGGAGCTCCAGTCTCTGGCGACGCGGCACAAACTGACTCTACAAACCATCACCCTCGGTGCCTGGGCCGTTCTTGTCAGCCGCTACAGCAACGAGGAGGACGTGGTCTTCGGCGGCGTGGTCTCCGGACGTCCGGCCGCGTTGCCCGGCGTCGAAACCATGGTCGGCATGTTCGTCAACACCCTGCCGGTGAGGGTGCGGGTGAACGACGCCGAGCCCCTGGCAGCCTGGCTGCAACGTCTCCAGGAGCGCCAGATCGCCCGGCAGGAGCTCGAGCACACCCCGCTGGCCGAGATCCAGCGCTGGAGCGAGGTGCCGGCCGGCTTGCCGCTGTTTGAAACGCTCTACGTGTTCGAGAACTACCCCAACGCCGCGGACGGCGGTTCGAGCGGTCTGCGGATCAGCAATCTGCGCAGCTTCGAGAGCACCAACTACCCCCTCACCCTGACCCTCATGGCGGCAACCGAGGTCTCTCTGCACCTGACGGCGGACCTCGCTCGCGTCGACGGGGATGCGGCGCCTCGCCTGCTCCAGCACCTCGCCACCCTGCTCGCCGGCATGGCCGGGCAGGTGGATCGCCGCGCCGGCGAGCTCAGCCTGCTCACCCCCGCCGAGACCCTCCAACTCGCGAGCTGGAATGCCACGGCCAGGGGCTATCCGCAGGCCTGCATCCACGAGCTGTTCGCCGAGCAGGCAGAGCGCTCGCCGGACGCCGTCGCCGTGGCAATCGGCGGCCGGGAGCTCACCTATGGGGAGGTCGGCCGCCGCTCGCGCCGGCTGGCGCACCGGCTGCGCCGCTTGGACATCGGCCCCGGCTCCCTCGTGGGCCTCTGCGCCGAGAGCCTGCCGGAGATGGTAGTAGGGATGCTGGGCATCCTCGCGGCGGGGGGCTCGTACGTACCGCTCGACCTCGCCTATCCGCAGGAACGGCTCGCCTTTATGTTGGAGGACACCGGCGCCGCCGTAATGGTCGCGGAGGAGAGCCTGACCGGCCGGCTCCCCACCCGCGCGGGCCTGCGCGTCGAGCTGCTGGGCCACGAGGAGGCCGGCGGAGAGGAGGAGCTCACCGTGAGCCTCTCGTCGCCCGGCGACCCCGCCTACGTCATCTATACCTCCGGCTCGACCGGCCTGCCGAAGGGGGTAGTGGTGCCGCACCGCGCCGTCGTGCGCCTGGTGCGCGGGACCGACTACGTCCAGCTCGGCCCGGACGACCGGGTGGCGCAGGCTTCGAACAGCGCGTTTGACGCCGCCACGTTCGAGATCTGGGGCGCGCTGCTCAACGGCGCCCGGCTGGTCGGTATCGAACGCGAGACCCTCCTCTCGCCCAGCCTCCTGAGCGCCGAGCTGCGCCGCGAAAGCGTCAGCGTGCTGTTCCTGACCACCGCTCTGTTCAACCAGATGGCCCGCGAGGTGCCGGCCGCGTTCGTAACGTTGCGCGTGCTGCTCTTCGGCGGCGAGAGGGTTGATCCCGAGACGGTCCGCACGGTGCTGCGGGACGGCCCGCCCGCACATCTGCTCCACGTCTACGGCCCGACCGAGACGACGACCTTCGCCACCTGGCAGCGGGTGGAAGCCGTGCCGCCGGGGGAGACCGTGCCCATCGGGAGGCCGCTGGCCAACGGCACGCTGTACGTCCTGGCGGCGGGGCTCACGCAGCAGCCCGTCGGGGTGCCGGGTGAGCTCTACCTCGGCGGCGACGGCCTGGCGCACGGCTGTCACGACCGGCCGGAGCTGACCGCCGAGCGGTTCGTGCCGGACCCCTTTGGTCCGCACCCAGGAGGGCGGCTCTACCGGACGGGCGACCTGGTCCGGCAGCGGTCGGACGGCCCGGTGGAGTTCCTCGGCCGGCTGGACGGCCAAGTCAAGATCCGCGGCTTCCGCATCGAGCTGGGGGAGATTGAGGCGGCGCTGTTGGAGCTGCCCGGAGTTCGCGAGGCGGTGGTGCTGGCCCGCGAGGAGGCTGGAGACCGGAGGCTGGTGGCCTACATGGCCGGTGAGGTCACCGCCGAGACCTTGCGCGCGGGTTTGCGCGAGCGGCTGCCGGACTACATGGTGCCGGCCGCCTTCGTCACCCTCGAAACCCTGCCCCTCACCCCCAACGGCAAGGTGGACAGGAAGGCCCTGCCAGCTCCGGAGCAGCCCGGCAGCGAGGAGGGCTATCCGGCGCTGCGCACGCCGGTTGAGGAGATCCTCGCCGGCATCTGGGCCGAGCTCCTCGGGCTCGAACGGGTCGGGGCGGACGACCACTTCTTCGAGCTGGGTGGCCATTCGCTCCTCGCCACCCGGGTGACATCGCGCCTGCGCGATGCCTTTGGCGTCGAGATCCCGCTCCACGACATCTTCGAGGCCCCCAGGTTGGCGGACCTCGCCGCCCGGGTCGAGGCGGCGCGGCGCAGCGGCGCGCTCGCACCCGCTCCGCCTCTTCTGCCGGTGGCGCACGACGGGGATCTGCCTCTGTCGTTCGCCCAGGAGCGGCTCTGGTTCATCGATCAGCTCGAGCCGGGAAGCCCGCTTTACAACGTGGCGGCGGCGCTGCGCGTCGAAGGGCCGCTCGACTCCGGCGCGCTGGCGCTCACGCTCGGCGAGATCGTGCGACGGCACGAAGCGTTGCGCACGGTTTTCGCCTCGCGGGCCGGCGCGCCGGTGCAGGTGATCCAACCGGCTGAGCCCTTCCTGTTTCCTATCATGGACCTGTCGGCACTGCCGGAGAGCGCGCGCGAAGCGCTGGCCCTTGCCTCGCTCCGTGACGAGGCCGACCGCCCGTTCGATCTGACCCGCGGCCCGCTGCTGCGCGGCGTGTTGCTGCGGCTGGCCGAGGAGGACCATGCCGTCGCGCTCACCCTGCATCACATCGCGAGCGACGGCTGGTCCATGGGCGTTCTGGTCCGCGAGGTCGCGGTGCTTTATCCGGCCTTCGCCGCGCGCCGGCCGTCTCCCTTGCCCGAGTTGCCGATGCAGTACGCGGATTTCTCTGTCTGGCAACGCTCCTGGCTGCGCGGCGAGGTCCTGGAGCAGGAGATCGACTGGTGGCGCCGGCAGCTCGCCGGTCTGCCGCCGCTCCTGGAGCTGCCCACCGACCGGCCGCGGCCCGCGGTGCTGAGCTACCGGGGCGTTGCGCGGCCGGTGCGCCTGCCGGCCGGGCTCACCCGGCAGATGGAGGCTCTCGCCCGGCGCGAGGGAGCGACCCTCTTCATGGTGCTCCTGGCCGGTTTCCAGGCCCTTCTCGCGCGTTACAGCGGACAGGACGATCTCGCGGTGGGCTCACCCGTCGCCGGACGCACACACCGCGAGCTCGAACCGCTGATCGGGTTCTTCGTCAACACGCT
>Ga0136846_1221129_pt1 | contig 120633 bp, 98 predicted proteins | sample HopSoiMetagenom2_FD_96841 | JGI IMG/M metagenome (GOLD analysis project Ga0136846, IMG submission 96841) | Grasslands soil microbial communities from Hopland, California, USA - 2 Assembly 2016 (version 4) | ecosystem: Environmental > Terrestrial > Soil > Grasslands | place: USA: Hopland... | reverse complement strand
TCGGCGCCGGTGACGTCGAGATTAAACCGTCACCCGAAGAGCCGCCCCACCTCCACCGCCAGCCCGGGCATGAGAGGCGTGGTGGCCCGGTCGCCGGGGCGGCAGGTTTCGGTGAGGCGGTAGAGCTGGGCGTGGGGGTCCAGGCGGAAGATCTCGATGAGCTTGGCGTTGCCGTCCGCCAGCCAGTACTCGGGCACGCTGTAGCGCGCGTAGGCGTCCATCTTGATCACCCGGTCGAGTCGGACGGTGTCGGGAGAGAGGACCTCGAGGATCAGGTCGGGGGCGCCGCGCACCGCGTCGCCCACGATGTCGAGATGGTCCGCGAGGACGAGGAGGAGGTCCGGCCGCGCCACGGTGCCGGGCGCGAGGACCACGTCCATCCCGGAGGAGAGCACCCCCGAGCCGTCCCGCACCGCCTCTTCGAACACCCGGGTCAGGCGTTGCGCCGTCCGCTGATGGGGCAGGCTGGGGACCGGGGACTCGAAGAGCACGCCGTCGAAGATCTCGCATCGCCGGCCACGGTGGGGCAACGCGAGGAGATCCTCGTAGGTCAGGCCCGGCCTGACGAGCGGGGCGTCCATGGCCGTTGAGTGTACATGGGAAAGGTGGAGTAGGATTCGGCCTCGGACTTGAGATCCGATCCCGAAAGGAGCCCGCATGAAGCCGTCCTGCGCCGCGCTTGCCGTCTTCGCCCTTCTGGCTGTCCCCGCCCTGGCCGCGCCGGCGCCCGCCGCCAGCGCCGCCGCCGACGAGGCCAGGGCCATCGTCTCCGAGCTGGTGGCCTGCGGCACGCGCAATTCGCTGTCGTCCTGGACCGACCCCAAGCGGGGGATCGGCTGCGGCCGGGACGTGGCGGTGAAACGCTTCGGGGAGATCGCCGCGAAATCCGGCGGCCGGCTCAAGGTGATCGTCGACAAGTACGAGACGAGCGGTCCGCGCACGGGCAACGCCAAGGTCCCCATGGAGAACGTCTACGCCGTTCTCGAGGGGACGGACCCCCTGCGCCAGAAGACCGCCTACGTCGTCTCCGGACACCTGGACTCCCGCGCCTCGGACGTCATGGACGCGAAGAGCGATGCCCCGGGGGCGGACGACGACGGCTCGGGGGTCGCGGCGTCGATCCTCTCGGCGGCGGCCCTGTCCTCCCGGCCCGGGGGCTCTCGCGCTACCCTGATCTTCGCCGCCGTGGCCGGCGAGGAGCAGGGGCTGCTGGGCGCCCGGCGCCTCAAGGAGTGGCTCGGCCAGCAGGGCTACCAGGTGGGTGGCATGATCACCGACGACATCGTGGGCGCCACCAACGGCTCCAAGGACCGGCGGCCCCGCGTCTTCAGCGAGGGCGGGCCGGACGGCGTCGAGTCGCCCGGCCGCGAGATGGCCCGCCGGCTGGAGGAGCTGGCGGGGCGCGAGCGGGTGCGCCTCGTCTTCCGGCGCGACCGCTTCGGCCGCGGCGGCGATCATCTCCCCTTCGTCGAGGTCGGGCTGCCCGCCGTCCGCTTCACCGAGCCGCTGGAGGTCTACGAGCACCAGCACCAGGACGTGCGGGAGGACAAGGGGGTGCAGTACGGCGACCTGATCCGCTTCATGGATTTCCCCTTCCTGGCCGAGGTGGCGGCGCTCAACCAGGCCATCCTGGCAGAGCTGGCCGCGGCGCCGGCGCCGCCGAAGTCGGCGGTGCTCGGGGGCGCGGTGACGCCGGCCGCGAAGATCAGGATCGACGCGGAGCCGGACCCCGACCGCAAGGGGTTCGAGATCCTGCAGCGGGAGACGACCGACACGCGCTGGAAAGTCCTGCGGACGGTGGGCGAGCCGGGTCAGGTCGTGCTCGACAACACCAGCACGGACAACGAGTTCTTCGCCGTGCGCAGCGTCGGCAAGGACGGCCGCAAGAGCCTCGCCGTTCCCTGCGTGCCGGCACCGGCGCCGCCCGTGGGCAGCGTGCCGGCCAAGCCGCCGGGCCGTTGATTTCAGCAGGAGGACGAAAAAAAGGCGGAGCGGATCTCGAGCATGGGGGAGACCGCCGCTCCGCTTGAGGGAATCGTTTGCCGCCTGGGCGCGGGGCCCGACGACGTGCTGGAGTTATCCTACGAGCCGAAGATTACGAAGGGCATTACGGAACACGGGGCGCCGTCGCGGCCAGGACGCGCGTCAGGAAGAGGCGGCTCAGGGCCTTGCCGACGCGATGCATCTCGCCTCGCTGCTCGCACTCCGGGTGGGTCTCGCCCAGGATCACCTCGCGCGCCCGCAGCCGCCCCATCTCGATGATCTGGACGAGCACGGGCCAGCTCCGCTCGGTCCAGGAGCAGGGGAGCCGGTGCCGGGGGCGGATCACCACCGTCCGCTCGCGGTAGGGCGAGAGGATCTCGTGCAGCGGGTCGTGCGAGTTGCGGTAGGGCAGCCCCTCGCTCTCCCCTTTCATGGTCACCAGGACGACCGCGTCGCACCCCTCGTCGAACGCCTTGCGGTAGGGGAGGTTGTCGGCCAGGCCGCCGTCGCCGCAGCGCTCGCCGTCGATGCGCGGCGCGTGGGTGAAGAAGGGAGGCACGTAGTTCGAAGCGAGGCCGAGGGTCAACGGATCGCCGAACGTCCGCGCGTCGAAGTAGACGGCCTGCCGGTCCCGCAGCCGGGTGACGCCGATCCAGGCCGGCAGCGCCTCGGGGCGGTGGAGACGGCGGGCTCCCACGTACTTGGAGAAGGTGCGGCGGTGCATCTCGCTGAAGCGGTAGGGGGAGTGCTCGCGCAACAGGTTGCGGAAATCGACCGAGGGCATGCGTACGAACGTCCGCCAGTAGTGCCGCAGCCGCCCTTCGGTGCCGGCGGCGAGGGCCATGGCATTCCAGACGCCGCCGGAGACACTGACGGTGAGGGCTGGCCGGATCCCCATCTCCAACAGGCTCTCGATGACTCCGATCTGGAAAGAGCACCGCGCCGAGCCGCCGGACAGGGAGAGCCCGACCCGGCGGGCCGAGCAGAGGAGGTCGAGGGCTGGGGGGGACGCAGATTCCGGATTCATCGGGCGGCGTACTTCGTCGACGCCCGCATTCTAGCGCAACTCCGCGAAAGCGAAGAGGGCAATCCAGAAATTCAGCAGACGGTTGGTCTTGGAGGGGAGGGAAAAAAGGAGGGAGCGGCCCCTACGCCCGAGGCGCCGCCCCCGAAATCCATGCGGCTTCGCGCCGGCATGGGGGGAGACTGGTTGGGTTGCTGCCACGGCCCGGTCAGGAGCGAGCGCCGGAGAGATGGGGGCCTTGGTCAGCAAAGAGAGAATACAGGGCGAAGATTACGACGAACATTACGGCGGAATGCCGCCTTGGAAGAGGGCCGGGGTGATGAGGGTCTTGGGGGCGGGCCTCAGTGATGGGTATCGTGGCCGTACTTGCGCAGCGCCTCGTCGACGCCGAGCTTGCGGACCCGCAGCCGGCCGCCCGCGACCTTCTCGGCGCCGTCGGGGTCGATGTTCTCGATGTCGTAGGGCTTTCCCTGGACATCCAGCACGATGACGTCGAAGGTGAAGGCGGTCTCCGTCTGGGCGCGCAGCCAGTGGACGTTGTTCTTCTCGTCCGAGATCGAAGAGTGGCTGCCGACGCGGGCGATCTCATGGATCGTGGGCTCGATGACCATGTGCGTGTCGGTCTCTTCCACCTTGTCGTACTGCTTCAGCTCGAGCTCGCCCTTGAGGACGTAATGGCAGGAGGTCATGTTCTTGTGGCCGTGGGGGATGATGGCCCGGTCCTGCTTCATCCCGAAGATCTTGCGCACGAAGACGAGGTCCTGCGGGATGCCGTCGAGGCTGGGGAACTCGACCATCCGGGTGCTCACGCCCAGGTCCGGGTACTCGAAGTGGGCGCTCAGCTTGTTGAAGTCGATGGCGGCCAGCAGGTCCGGCAACTCGATCCGGTCGTAGAGCTCCTTGACCTTCGCCTGCCACATCGTGGGACTGATGCGGCCGCTCTTCAGGTCCCGGCTCATGTCGTTGAGGTCCCGCACCCAGCGGTCGGTGATGGGTCTGACCGGCGTCGCGAACGCATCGCGGGTGAAGAGGGTCTCCAGCAGCGAGTAGGAGGCGATGGTGCCGAGGAGGGACTTGGTGAAGTCTCTGCGATTCATGGTGTCTCCTGTCTCCCTGGGATTCCAGTGTACCGCAGGGCGCGGTTTCCGCGGCCATGGGTCCTATGTACATTGAACATCTTCGCCATGGTTGAGGCCTGCGCCCGATGCCGAAGATCTCGTCGGCCGTTGTAGTATTCCTGTCCGCAGGCGAAGCAGTTTCAGGAGGAGGCAATCATGGCGGCTCGTGCAAGCGGAACCTTCGAAGTCAAGATGACCCCTCAAACGCAGGACGCGGCCGTCGTCAGGATGTCGATCGACAAACAGTTTCACGGCGATCTCGAAGCGACCAGCAAGGGCGAGATGCTCGCCGTCAGCACCGCTGTCAAGGGCTCGGCGGGTTACGTTGCGATGGAACAGGTCAGCGGCGCGCTGCAGGGCCGCAGCGGCACTTTCGCGCTTCAGCACACGGGCACCATGACCCGCGACACGCCGGAGCTGTCCATCACCGTGGTGCCGGACTCTGGTACGGATCAGCTCGTAGGGCTCTCCGGCCGGATGGCGATCCAGATCGCCGACGGCAAGCATTCGTACGACTTCGAGTACACGCTCGAAGAAGCGCAGACCCATGAGTGAACGGCGATTCGTGGGCAAGGTGGCGCTCGTCACCGGCGGCAGCTCCGGGATCGGGCGCGCTACGGCCCTCGGTTTTGCGGCGGAGGGTGCGTCCGTCGTGATCGCCAGCCGCGGCGTTGAACGGGGTGAGGCCGTGCGGCGGGAGCTGGAAGTCCTCGGGGCGCAGGCGGAATTCGTCCCCACCGATGTGTCGCAGGGTGAGCAGGTGGAGGCGCTGGTGAGGCGGACGGTCGAACGGTTCGGCCGGCTGGACTGTGCGTTCAACAATGCGGCCGCGATCGACGTCGGCGTCTTCAAGCCCTCCGCGGAATTCAACGAGGAAGAATTCGATGGCCACATGGCCCTCAATTTCAAGAGCGTGTGGCTCTGCATGAAGCACGAGATCGCACAGTTCCTGCGACAAGGTAGCGGCGGAACCATCGTCAATACGTCTTCGGTCAACGGCCTCGGAGGAGTGGGTGGGAATGCGCTCTATGCCGCGGCCAAGGCCGGGGTCCTCGGGCTCACCAAGTCCGCGGCGCAGGAGTATGCGAAGCAGGGCATCCGCGTCAACGCGCTGGTGGCCGGGGGCTTTCGGACGCCGATGCTCGAGGGTGTCTTCGAGCAGGTTTCGCCGCAGGACCCCTCGGCCGCGGAAGCGGGCTTCGCACGGCTCGTTCCACTCGGGCGCATCGGGCGGCCCGAGGAGGCCGCCGACGCCGTGCTGTGGCTGTGCTCGGAAGCCTCCTCCTATGTCACCGGCCACTCGCTCATCGTCGACGGCGGGGTGACCTCGCCGTTCCGGTAGACGGGAAGGCAAGGGACCTAAGGGACAGCAGAGACACGAAGACCAGCCGAGATTGGAGCTTTCTTCCCTGCTGTCCCTGGTGTCCCTTAGGTCCCTGTCTTCACGGCGCCGTCGCCGCGCCGTCGCGCCAGAAGAAGGGCGGCAGCGGCCGGTTCTCGGGCCACTCCTCGCGCATGGTGCCGGCGTCGTAGAGCACGCCGTTCTTGACCACCCAGCGGACGCGGGCGGTGTTGTGGATGTCGGCCAGCGGGTCGCCTTCGACGATCATGAGGTCGGCGAGCTTGCCGGTCTCGATCGAGCCGAGGTCGGAGGCGAGGCCGAGCTTGTCGGCCGCGGCCAGGGTGGCAGAGCGGAGCGCTTCGGCCGGCGTCATGGCCTGACCCGGGCCCGGGACCGCGGCGCCCCCTTCGCCGGCCATCGCCCAGAGCTCCCAGTGCACCCCCAGACCCTGGAGCTGGCCGTGGGCGCCGAGCGCGACGTGGCCGCCGCGCCGGACGACCGCGGCCGCGCCCCGTGCGACGGTGGGGAAGTGGTACTCGTCCGGCGCGATCCAGGGGTGGCGCCGGCCGAGGCGGTCGAGCATGAAGTGCGGCACGAAGCGGTTGAGCCGGGGGTCGTCGTGCGGGTTCTTCTCCTGGTAGTAGTAGAGCTCGCCCCACGGCCCGCCGTAGGCGACGAGGAGCGTGGGCGTGTAATAGGTCTCCGAGCGGGTCAGGAGCTCGACGACGTCGTCGTTGAGGGCGACGGGCAGGGCGTGCTCGAAGGCGGTGAAGCCGTCGAGGGCCATGCTCAGGTCGGTGGCGAGCTCGCCGGCGCCCTCGGCGGTCATCAGCATGTGGTTCTCGCGGCAGGCCTCGGCGAGCCACATGCGCTGGTCGCGGCGCGGCTGCTGGTAGACCTTGATCATGCGCGCGCCGTAGGCTTTCATGCGCTTGACCTGGCGGCGGGCGTCCTCCTGGTCGTCGACGGCGGCGAAGATGTCCTCCTGCTGGCCGCCGTAGAGGACGTCGCCCGAGGAGTAGACCCGCGGTCCGGTCATCAGCCCGGCCTCAACCATCTCACCTTGAGCGAACACGTCGAGCGACGGGGCCGAGGGGTCGTAGACGGTGGTCACTCCGTAGGCCAGGTTGGCGATGTACTCCCACTTGGTCTCGGGGAAGAGCTCGAAGCCCGAGTAGTGCAGGTGGGCGTGGGTGTCGATGAGCCCGGGCAGGACGGTGAGCCCCTTGGCGTCGACGCGGTGCGCGCCCTCGGGGACCGCCAGCCGGCCGGCCGGGGCGACGCCGGCGATGCGGTCGCCGACCACCAGCACGTCCGCCTCCGGCAGCACCTCGTCCCCCTTCATCGTGATCACCCGGGCGCCGGCGAGGACGAGGGCGCCCCTGGGCACGGGCCGCGGCACGCTCAACTCGATGCGGAAGGCGTCCGACGCCGGCACCCGCGGCTCCTTCTCTTTCTCCTTCTCCTTGCTCTTCGCCTTGTCCTCGGCCGCGTCCTTGCCGCCTGCCTTCTCCTTCTCCGCGAGCTCCTTGCGCATCTTCTCCTCGATGAAGCGGATCGCCGCCTCCACCGGCAGGCGGTGGAGCTCGTTGCCGAGCGTCCAGGTGATGGTGCGCCCGCCGTCGGCCCAGCCGACGTAGCCGCCCGCCTCGTCCGAGAGCCGCCACACCGGTACCTCGCCCTCGGCGAGCTTCGCCTCGGGCGGCTCGGCGAGGACGATCTCCGGCAGCGCCGCCACGTAGACGTTGTCGCGCGAGGTGAAGGCGACCCAGCGGCCGTCGGGCGACGGCACGACGTCGCTCACCGCCGGGAAGCGCAGGTGGCGCTTGCGGTCGGTGCCGTCGAGGCGCACTGAGACGAGGTCGTTCTTGGGGTCGTCGGTGGGCTTCTTGCGCTCGATCGGATCGCGGAAGAAGACGCGGTCGCCGCCGGGCGACCAGAAGGCCTGGGGATGGAACTTCATGGCCTCGGCGAGATGGACGGAGGCGACGTAGTGGAGGTCGCCCCCCTCGCTCGCGATCCATTCGATGGCGAAGAACTCCTCCTCCTCGGGCTGACGGCCGCGCAGCTCGAGCCCGGAGCCGCGCACCAGCAGCAGGCGGCTGCCGTCGGGCGACCAGGATGGGTTGGCGTAGTGGCCGGCGACGCGGGTGAGGCGGGTGGGGAACGGCACCGGGCCGTCCGGCGTCGCGGGCAGGGCCGTCTTCCAGAGCTGGCCGCCGTCCTTGTCGCTCCAACTGACGTAGGCGAGGGAGCGGCCATCGGGCGAGAAGGCGGGAGCGTACTCGCGCGGCGGCAGCCCCGCGGCGTCGGTGGTCAGGCGCCGGGGAGGACCGGCTGGCTTGCCGCCGGCGAGCGGCTGCAGCCACACCCGGCCGAAGGCGTCGAAGGCGAGGAAGCGGCCGTCGGCGGACTGGCTCGTCCAGCGCAGGATGCGCGCCTCGACCGGCCCGGTGGGGACCCGGTCCGCGAACGCGACACGGGGGGCCAGCCACTGCTCGACCTGGGCGGTGAACGGGATCTCGGCGCTCTTCAGGGTGGCGAGGTCGAGCCGCCGCAGGCCGCCGCCGCCGGCGAACACGAGGGCGCTGCCGTCGGGGGTGAAGGCGTAGCCGGGCCACGCGTCCATCTGGCCGACGAAGCCCTCCTGCTGGTCGCGGTCGAGCCCGCGGGCGAGGAGGCGCTCGGCGCCGGTGGCGAGGTCGCGCTCGACGAGCACGGTGCCGGCGTCGCGGCGGCTGACGAAGACGAGCCTGGTGCCGTCGGGCGAGAGGGCGGGGCGGGCGGCGCCGCCGAAGCCGGTGGTGAGAGGCAGGCGCTCGCCGGTCTGGCGGTCGAGGCGCCAGACCTGCCACAGGCCGCCCGAGAGGTCGGGGACGTAGTCGAAGTGATGCTGGCGGGCGGCGAAATACAGGTAGCGCCCGTCCCGCGACGCCACCGGCCCCGAGGCGTCGTTGACGTCGTCGGAGGAGGTCAGCTTGATGCCGCCGCCGCCGTGCCGGTGGTACAGCCACAGCTCGACCGGCGGGATGCCGGCGCGCTTGCCATCCTCGCGGCGGCCGACGAGGTAGTCGCCATCAGGCGTCCAGACGGGGCCGCGGACGTAGGCGTCCTTGCCGGCCGTGACCGGACGCGGGTCCTTGCCGTCGGCGGCCATGACCCAGAGGTTCTCCATGCCGCCGCGGTCGCTGGTGAAGGCGATGGCCGTGCCGTCGGGCGAGAAGCGGGGCTCGGAATCCCAGGCCGGGCCGCGGGTGAGCGCCTGCGCCTCGCCGCCGCCGATCGGCAGCCGGTAGATGTCGCCGAGGAGGTCGAAGACGATCGTCTTACCGTCGGGCGAGACGTCGAGCGAGGTCCACGTGGCCTCGTGAACGGTGAAGCTCACGTGGCGGGCGTCGGCGCGGGGCCGGTTGACGTTGGCGCCGACGTCAGGGGGCTTAGCGCCCTTCGCGGCCGCGTCCTTCGTGGCCGGACGCGGCGCGGCGGCGGATATCTCGGCGACCGTCCCCAGACTGAGGGCCAGGACCAGAAGCGTGAGCTTGGCGGAAAAACGGGGCATGCAGCCTCCTCGATCGAGTAATCGGTGAAGCATACCGGAAACGGGTCCGGTCTCTTGTAAATTCTTGCTCTTCGCAGGTCAGGACCGAATGTGTGTAATGGTATTCAGCCAGGGAGCGCCGTCTTGCCTGAGAGCCTACAGCCCGCCGAGGCCGTGAACCCGCTGGAGGTGCGTGACCTTGCTGTGTGCTATCGCGGGGCGCGCGGCGAGTGGGTTCCGGCGGTGGCGGAGATCGGCTTCGCGATCGGAGCCGGCGAGGCGCTCGGCCTGCTGGGGGAGTCGGGCTGCGGCAAGACCACGACGGCGCTGGCGATCCCGGGGCTGCTGCCCGCCAACGGCCGGGTGGTGCGCGGCTCGGTGCGCCTCGCGGGACGCGAGCTGGTGGGCTTGGCGGAGCGCGAGCTTGAAGGCGTGCGCGGGGCCGGCATCGGCTTCGTCGCCCAGGAGCCGGCGCTCGCCCTCAACCCGGTGATGCGGGTGGGGGAGCAGGTGGCGGAGGTGCTGCGCGTTCATCGCCGGCTTTCGTGGCGTCGTTGCCGCGAGGCGGCGGCACGGGCCCTCGCCGAGATGCAGTTCGCCGATCCCGGCCGGATCTTCGCCTCCTACCCCCATCAGCTCAGCGGCGGCGAGCGCCAGCGGGTCACCATTGCCCGGGCTCTGATCTGCCAGCCGCCGGTGGTGATCGCCGACGAGCCCACGGCCTCTCTCGACGCGGCCGTGGCCGTGGAGGTCCTGGCGCTGCTGCGGGACCTCAAGGAGCGGCACCGGCTGGCGCTGCTCCTCATCAGCCACGACCCGCGGGTGCTGGCGGCCCTCGCCGACCGGGTGGTGGTGATGCGCGGCGGGCGCATCGTGGAGCAGGGGCCGCGCGAGGAGGTCTTTCGGCGGCCGGCCCACTCCTACACGGAGTCGCTGCTGCGGTGCCTGGGGCAGCGGGAGGAAAGGGACCTCAGGGACAGCAGGGACAGCAGAGAAAAGCAGGATACCGCCGAAACCGGGGCTTCCTCGTCCCTGGTGTCCCTGCAGTCCCTGAGGTCCCTTTCCGAGCCTCTCCTGGAGGCCCGCGGCCTGCGCAAAACGTACACGCTCCGCCGGCCGTTCGGCGCGCGGCAGGCCGTCGCCGCTCTCGCCGGCGTGGACCTTGCGGTCGACGCCGGCTCGCGGCTCGCCCTCGCCGGCCGCTCGGGGAGCGGCAAGTCGACCCTGGTTCGCTGTCTGGCCCTGCTGGAGGCGTCCGACGGGGGGGAGATCCGGCTCGGCGGGCAGGATCTGGCGTCGCTCCCCCGGCGGCGGCGGGCGGCGTTCCGGCCGCGCCTGCAGCTCGTCTTCCAGGACCCCGCGGCGGCCCTCAACCCCCGTTTCTCGGCCCTCGACACGGTCGAGGAGCCGATGCGGCTCCAAGGGGTTAAAGATCGGCGCGAGCGAGCTCTGGAGCTGATGGCCCAGGTGGGGCTGCCGGCAGCCCTGGCCTCGCGGCCGGTCCCCCGGTTGAGCGGCGGCCAGAAGCGGCGGCTCCTGCTCGCCCGGGCGCTCGCCACCCGGCCGGCGGTGCTCCTCCTCGACGAGCCGTTCACGGGGCTCGACCTGCCGCTCCAGGCGCAGATCGCCGATCTCCTGCTCGCCCTTCAGGAGTCGTACGGCTTCGCCCTCGTGCTCGTCGCGCACGACCTCGACCTGGCGGGCGCGCTGGCCGGGGAGGTCGCGGTGCTCGACGGCGGCCGGATCGTCGAGCGCGCCGCGACCGCGGACCTGCTGCGCCGGCCGCGCCACCCGGCCAGCCGCGAGCTGGTGGCGGCTGCGCGGATCCTCGGAGCCGCTGAATGAGGTATGCCGCCGCCCGGCTGGGGTATGGATTCCTGCTGCTCGCGGGGGTCTCCATCCTCTCCTTCCTGCTGGCGGACCTCTCGCCCGGCGACGCGGCGGCGGAGATGCGGCTCAACCCCCGCATCTCGCCGGGCGCGGTGGCGGCGCTGCGGGTGCGCTACGGCCTCGACCGGCCGCTGCCGGTGCGCTACGTGCGCTGGCTGCGGTCGGTGGCCTCCGGCGAGCTCGGCTGGTCGGTGGCGTATGGCGCGCCGGTGGGGCCGCTCCTCTGGCGGCGGGCGGGCAACACGCTGGTGCTCGCCGTCACGGCCATGGCCCTCGCCTGGCTCGTGGCGGTGCCCGCCGGAGTGTGGGCCGCCGCCCGGCAGGGGAGCTGGGTCGACCGCCTCGGCCTCGCCGCCAGCGCCGTCCTGCTGGCAGTCTCGGAGCTGGTGCTGGCCCTGCTGGGGCTGGCGGTGGCGGCGCGGACGGGGCTGCTGCCGGCCGGCGGCATGGCCTCGCTCGATTACGACGCCCTCGGCGGCTGGGAGCGGGCGCGCGACCTCGCCGCCCATCTGGCGCTGCCCGCGGTGGTGCTGGCGCTCTCGGCGTTCCCGGTCGTGCTGCGCCACGTCCGCGCCGCCGTGGCCGAGGCGCTGGAGTCGCCGTTCGTGCAGGCGGCGCGGGGCCACGGCATCCCCCGCCGCCGGCTGCTCTGGCGCCACGCCCTGCCGGCGGCGGCCAAGCCCCTGGTGTCGCTGCTGGGGCTCTCCATCGCCGGCCTGCTCTCGGGGTCGGTGCTGGTGGAGGTCGTCCTGAGCTGGCCCGGCCTCGGGCCGCTGCTGTTGCAGGCGATCCTCGCCCGCGACCTGCACGTGGTGGTGGGTGCGATCCTCCTCTCCAGCGTCTTCCTGGTGCTGGGCAACCTGGTGGCGGACCTGCTCCTCTACTGGGTCGACCCGCGGGTGCGCGGCGCGTGAGCCGCCGCCATAGGGTGTCGCTGGCGCTGGCGGCCGGCTTCCTGGCGCTGCTCTACGCGGCGGCGTTCGGCGCCGGGTTCCTCGCTCCCTACGGCTTCGACGAGCAGGACCGCGAGCACTCCTACGCGCCGCCGGTCCGCCTCCGCTTCCGCGACGGCGCGGGCCGGCTCCACCTGCGCCCCTTCATCCATCGCTGGGTGGAAAGGCCGGGCGTCCCGGGGGTCTACGCGGAGGACGTGACCCGGGCCTTCCCCGTCCGCTTCTTCGTGCGTACGCCGCTTGGCCGCCCGCGGCTGTTCGGAGTGGACGCGCCGGCCCGCCTCTACCTCCTGGGCACCGACCGTTTCGGCCGCGACCAGCTCTCTCGCCTCCTCTACGGGGCGCGGATCTCCCTGTTCTCGGGGCTGCTCGCCGCCATCCTCGCGGTGGGGCTGGGGCTGCTCGCCGGCGCCGCGGCCGGCTTTCGGGGCGGCTGGCTCGACCAGGTCCTGATGCGGACGAGCGAACTGTTCCTCGCCCTCCCCTGGCTCTACCTGCTGCTCGCCGTGCGCGCCGTCCTCCCCCTGGACCTCGCTCCCTCCGGCAGCTTCCTCCTCCTCGTCGCCGTGCTCGGGGCGGTGGGCTGGGCGCGGCCGGCGCGCCTCGTGCGCGGCGCGGTGCTGAGCGCCCGCGGCCGCGACTACGTGCTGGCGGCGCAGGGGTTCGGCGCCTCGGAGCTCTACGTGCTGCGCCGTCACGTGCTCCCTCAGGCGGTGGGGGTGGCGCTGACCCAGCTCGCTCTGCTGGTGCCGCAATACGTGCTGGCCGAGGTCGCCCTGTCGTTCCTCGGCCTCGGGGTCGCCGAGCCGGTGCCGAGCTGGGGGACGATGCTCGCCGAGCTCGAGCGCTACGAGGTGCTGACCTCGTATCGCTGGCTGCTCTGGCCCGCGGTGCTCCTGACGGGGGTGGTCCTGAGCTACCATACCCTGGCCGAGCACATTCGGGAGCGTCTGCAGGCCGGCGAGGTCTGAGGGAAGAAATGTCTGGAATCAGGATTGGAATCAGGAGACGGAGCTTGCTGCTGGCCGCCGGCCTCGTCGCGCTCGCGGGCTGCGGCAGCCCCGCCGGCAAGCCGGCGGCCGAGGCCGCGAAAGCCGGCGGCGAAGCGCGCCGGGGCGGACGCCTGGTGGCGGCCCTGGGCTCGGAGCCCCGGACCTTCAATCCCGTGACCGCCGTCGACGCCGCCAGCCTCGGCGTCATCCAGGCGATGACCGCCAACCTGGTCCACATCGACCGCCAGGACCAGGAGGCGCGGCCGGCCCTCGCCGAGAGCTGGAAGGTCGACGACGGCGGCCGGCGCTACACCCTGGTCCTGCGGCCGGGGCTGCGCTTCTCCGACGGCCACCCCGCCACCGCCGACGACGTGGTCTTCAGCTTTCAGGTCTATCTCGACGAGAAGGTCCAGTCGCCGCAGCGCGACCTGCTGATCGTCGGCGGCCAGCCCATCCAGGTGCGCAAGGTGGACGACCGCACGGTGGAGTTCCGGCTGGCCGCGCCTTACGGTGTCGCGGAGCGGCTGTTCGACGGCTTCGCCATCCTGCCGCGCCACCTGCTGGCCCAGGCTTATCAGGCCGGCACCCTGGCCAGCGCCTGGGGGATCGATACGCCGCCGGCGAAGCTGGCCGGCCTGGGGCCGTTCCGGCTGCGCGAGCGCCGGGCCGGCGAGCGGCTGGTGCTGGAGCGCAACCCCTTCTATTGGAAGCGGGATGCCGCCGGCGCGCCGTTGCCCTATCTCGACGAGCTGGTCTTTCTCACCGTGCCGAACGCCGACGCCCAGGCTCTGCGCTTCCAGGCCGGGGAGCTCGACGTGGCCGACCGGCTGAGCGCCGAGAGCTTCGACCGGCTGTCGCGGGACGCGGCGCGGCGCGGCCTGCGGCTGGTGGACGCCGGCCCCGGCCTCGACCTCAACTTCCTCTTCTTCAATCAGAACGACCTCGCCGGCCGTCCCCTCCCGGCGCTGCGCCGCCGCCAGGAGTGGTTCCGCCAGACGGCTTTCCGGCAGGCGGTGTCGGCGGCCATCGACCGCGACGCCCTGGTGCGCGTCGTCTACCGCGGCCGGGCGACACCGCTCAATTCCCACGAGACGCCGGGCTCCCACTGGCTCGACAAGGCGCTGCCGCCGCCGCGCCAGGCGCCGGAGGAGGCGCGCCGCCTGCTGCGGGGGGCCGGCTTCTCCTGGGACGCCGCCGGCGCCCTGCGCGACCGGGCGGGCGAGCCCGTCGGGTTCACCCTGCTGGTGGTGGCCGGCAACGCCGAGCGCGGACCCATGGCCACCCTCATCCAGGAGGACCTGCGCAAGCTCGGGATGGACGTGCGCATCGCCGCCCTGGAGCTGCAGGCGGTGCTCGACCGGCTCTTCACCTCCTACGACTACGACGCCTGCGTGCTGGGGCTCGACGGCGGCGACGCCGATCCCAACCCCTCGATGAGCATCCTGCTGTCGGACGGCAGCCATCATTTCTGGCGCCTCACCCACGGCCCCCTCGCCCCGTGGGAGACGGAGGTCGACCACCTGCTGAAGGCCCAGCTCGCCGAGCGCGACCCGGCGCAGCGCCGGCGCCTGTACGACCGGGTGCAGGAGATCGTGATGGAGCAGCGGCCGCTGATCGCCCTGGTGACCCCCAAGGTCCTGGTGGGCGCCAGGGCGGCCCTCGGCAATCTCCGGCCCGCGGTGCTCGACGACCATCTGCTCTGGAACGTCGAGGAGCTGTACTGGCGGCGGCAGCGATGATGGACGAGGTCGAAGACCGCGAAGAGGACTGGATCGGCCACCTGGCCGGCCTCGAGGACGAGGCGGCGAGCCGCGCCTTCCTCGCCGCCCGCACCGACCTCCACGGCCGGCCGGCGGTGGAGCGCCTGAGCCGGGAGCTGGTGCGCTACGCCCTGGAGGACCTGCGCCAGGCGGAGCGGCTGGCGCGGGCCGTCTCCTGGCTGGCGGAGGCGGTGGGCGACGACGTCTGCCGCGCCCTGGCGGCGAAGAGCCAGGGGCACGCCGCTTACCTGACCGGCCGCTACGAGGAGGCCCGCGCCCACTACCGCGCCGCGGTGGACCGCTTCCTCGCCGTGGGGGCCGAGGTCGAGGCCGCCGTCGTCCTCAGCAGCTCGCTCCAGACCTCGAGCTATCTCGGGCTGTTCCGCGAGGCCCTGGAGGACGCGCGGCAGGCCCGGGAGGTCTTCGCCCGGCACGGCGACCGGCTGCTGCTCGCCCGCCTCGCCAGCAACGAGGGGAACATCCTCGTCCGCCAGGACCGCCACGCCGAGGCCCAGGAGCTCTTCCGCGGCGCGCTGGCGGAGCTGCGGCAGATCGGCGACCCCCAGGACCTGGTGGCGGTGCTCACCAACATCGGCGTCTGCGCCATCGAGCTGCACGACTTCAAGGCGGCGCTCGCGGCCTACCGCGAGCTCAGCGCCCACTGCGAGCGTCACGGCATGGCGCTCGCCGCCGCCCAGGCGGACTACAACATCGCCTACCTGCACTACCAGCGCGGCGAGTACACGCGGGCGCTGGAGATGTACCAGCGCAGCCGGGCGTGGAGCCTGGAGGCCGGCGATCCCTACGAGCTGGCGCTGTGCGACCTCGATCAGGCCGAGATCTACCTCGAGCTCAACCTCACCGAGGAGGGGGAGCGGCTCTCCCAGCTCGCCTTCGCCGCCTTCGAGGAGCTCGCCATGCCGTACGAGGGCGCCAAGACGGTCGCCTTCCTGGCCATCGCCGCTCACCAGCAGGGGCGCGACTTCCAGGCGCTGCGGCTGTTCGACGACGCGCGCCAGCGCTTCGTGGCACAGGAGAACCGCGTCTGGCCGGCGGCGATCGACCTCTACCAGGCGCTGATCCTGCACGACGCGGGGCGCTCGCCCGAAGCGCGGCGCCTGGCCGAGCGGGCGCGCGAGCTCTTCCAGGCCGCCCGGCAGGAGGCGCGGGCGGCGCTGTGCGACGTGCTGCTGGCCCGCATCGAGCTGCGGATGGGCCAGCCGCTGGCGGCCCGCGAGCGCTGCCGGGAGGCGCTCCAGCGCCTGGAGGCGCTCGACATCCCCGCTTCCAGCGCCAAGGCCTGGTCCGTCCTCGGCCAGGCCGAGGAGGCCCTGGGCGACCGCGAGGCGGCCCTCGCCGCCTACCGCGCCGCCCACGGCCTGCTGGAGAGCCTGCGCACCCACCTGCATCGCGAGGAGCTCAAGATCGCCTTCTTCCGCGACAAGCTCGAGCTCTATCAGAGCCTGGTGGCGATCACCCTCAGCGGCGACGCGGCGGCGTCCGGGAACCAGCGCGAGGACCAGCGCGACGCCTTCACTTATATCGAGCAGGCCAAATCGCGCAGCCTGGCCGACCTCATCGCCTTCCGCGCCCAGTCGCTGCCGCCGTCGCGCTCCACCCAGAGCGAGCTGGTCGACCGCATGCGGCGGCTGCGCGACGAGCTGAACTGGTACTACCGGCAGATCGACGTCCACGAGCTGCAGGCGCCGCCCGGCCCCGAGGGGGGCAGCGCTGCCGCCCGTGCGCGCATCGACGAGCTGCGGCGCCTCAGCCGCGACCAGGAGGCGAAGCTGCTCGAGACCCTCGGCGAGCTGCGCACGGCCGACGCCGAGTTCGGCTCGCTGCAGACCGCGGCGACGCTCGACGCCGGCGAGATCCAGGCCGCCATCCCGCCCGGCTGCCTGCTCGTCGAGTACTATGAGGCCCGCGGCACGATCTACGTCGCCCTCGTCGCTCCCGGCCGGCTCGCGGTGCGGCCGATCACCACCGGGCTGCGGGTGCGCGAGGTGCAGCGGCTGCTCCAGTTCCAGCTTTCGAAGTTTCGGCTCGGCACCGACTACTGCCGCACCTTCGCCGCCCAGATCCATGCCGCGACGCGCGCCCATTTGAGCGAGCTCTACGCCGAGCTGCTGGCGCCGGTAGAAGAGCTGCTCGCGGGCTTCGAGCACCTGGTGGTGATCCCCCACGGCTCGCTGCACTACCTGCCCTTCCACGCCCTCCACGACGGCGAGCGGTATCTGATCGACCGCTTCACCCTCTCCTACGCCCCGAGTGCCAGCGTCTTCGCCCTGTGCTGCGCGCGTGAGGCTGCCGCCGGGCGGGGCTCGCTGATCCTCGGCATCCCCGACCGGCTGACCCCCAGCATCCTCGACGAGGTGCGGGCGGTGGCCGCGACGCTGCCAGGCTGCGAGCTCCTGCTCGCCGAGGAGGCCACCGAGGAGCAATTGCGCGTCCTGGGCGCTGACGCCCGGCTGGTGCACATCGCCACCCACGGCTTCTTCCGCCAGGACAACCCCATGTTCTCCGCCATCCAGCTCGGCGGCTCGCGGCTGACGCTGTTCGACCTCTATCAGCTCGAGCTCGGCTCCGAGCTGGTGGTGCTGAGCGGCTGCGGCACCGGGCTCAACGTGGTCGAGAGCGGCGACGAGCTGATCGGTCTCACCCGCGGGCTGCTCTACGCCGGCGCCCACTCGGCGATGGTCACCCTGTGGGACGTGCACGACCGCAGCACGGCCGAGTTCATGTCCGCCTTCTACCGCCAGCTCTCGCGGCGGCCCAACCTGGCCCTGGCCGCCCGGCTCGCCATGCAGGAGCTGCGCGAGACCTATCCTCATCCCTACTACTGGGCTCCCTTCGTCCTCGTCGGCAAGCCTTTCGAGATCGATCCGCCGGCTCAACAATCTGACGCTTCTGTGCTAAAGTTTCCGCGGCTTTCGTAGAAATTTCTCTGCCGGCAGACCGGCAGGGCCGGGGTCTCCAGGGGGGAGTGCGCCTCGGAGCCGGAGAGGCGGGGTTTCGGAAGCAGGTATGAAGTTTGCTTCAGAGATGACCCGCCGTAAGTTTCAGCAGTCTGCAGCTCGGAATTCTGTCGTTCTCACACGGGGTGGCGGGCGAGTGTTCGCAACGAGAGCAGAGGGATGATGAGACTCACCACGCGATTTGCAGGGTTGCTGTTGGGGCTCGGCCTCGCGGCGCGAGCCGGGGCGGCCCCGCTCAAGGACGTCAAGAGACCGGCCACCAACGATTTCATTCTGCGCGCTGCCGCCGCCGAGGCGGATGCCGTCGCGCAACGCCACGGGATGCAGGTCGTGGCGCGGCTGGCGGCATCCCCGGACGGCGACGGCCGCTCGGTGGTGCTGGTGCGGGCCGCGCCGGGCGCCGCCCCCGAGGCCGTGCTCCAGGAGGTGCGCGGCGGCGAGCCGGGCGTCCTCGACATCGAGGCGGTCGTCCTCGCCTCTCTGCCCGAGACGGGGAGCGAGGTCAAGCTCGACCAGCGCACGCGCGCCATCCTCGGGGCGGTCGCGGACCGCACCGAGACGGCGTTGGGCACGCAGCGGCTGTGGACCGCCTACGTGCGGCAGCCGGCCGCCGACCTGCTGCGGCTGGCGGAGGCGAATCAGTCGTACCTCGGCGCCGGCGTGGTGGCGGTCATCGACACCGGCGTCGACCCCACGCACCCGGTGCTGCGCGACGCCCTCGTGCCCGGCTATGACTTCACCCGCGATCAGCCGGGGACGGCTTCGGAGTGGGACGACCTGCTCGACCAGCGCACGCGGGCGATCCTCGGCCAGCAGGCGGGCACGCCGCTCGCCGGCGCCTCGGGCACCCGGCTGGGCGCCGCGGCGACGGTGATCCTGAACAGCTCCTCGTCCCAGATCGACCCCGCGACGGTGCCGCCCGACTTCGGGCACGGCACCATGGTGGCCGGCGTCATCCACCGCGTCGCGCCGGGGGCGAAGATCATGCCGCTCAAGGCGTTCAACGCCAACGGCGAGGCCAGCCTGTTCGACGTCGTGCAGGCCATCTATTACGCCGTCGACCACGGCGCGAAGGTCGTCAACATGAGCTTCAGCGTCGGCGCCTTCTCGGCGGAGCTGCTGCGGGCGGTCAACTACGCGGCGCGCAAGGGCGTCACCTGCGTCGCCTCGGCGGGCAACGACGGCCAGCAGACGATCGTCTATCCCGCCGCCCTGGGCGATGCCATCGGCGTCGCCTCGACGACCGTGCGGGACTACCTGAGCGACTTCTCGAACGCCGGCGGCGACCTCGTCACGCTGGCGGCGCCCGGCGAGGACGTCATCACCACCTATCCGGGAGGCGGCTGGGCGATGGTCTCGGGCACCTCCTTCTCCGCGCCCTGGGTCAGCGGCGCGGTCGCCCTCTTCGTGGACAAGAACCACGCCGCCCAGCAGCCGTCGCGGACCAACTACTTCCTCGCCGTCGACGCGCTGGCCCACTCGCTGCCCGTGCACGGCGCCGGTCACGCGCTCAGCGGCCGTGGACGGCTGGACGTCAAGCAGGCGCTGGACGGACTGGAGACCCCCTGATGCGAGCTTTCACCCGGCGGCCGGCCTCCCTCCTCCTGATCCTGGCGCTGATCCTCGGGCTGCCGGCGGCGGCCCGGCAGGCGCCCCGGCCCGCGACCAACGACTTCCTGGTGCGAGGCTCCGCCTCCTGCATGGACGACCTGGTGCGGCGCAACGGCGTGCAGGTGATCCGGGCGCTCGTCGCCTCGCCTGACGCCCTGGGCAACAACGTCTACCTGGTGCGGGCGCCGCAGGGCATGACGGCCGATGCGGTGATCCAGGACGCCTCCCTGGCCCCGGATCCCGACGTCGCGGGCATCGAGCCGGCGCTGCTCGCCGCCCTGCCCGAGACCTACCAGGGGCTGAGGCTCGAGCAGCGCACGCGGGCGATCCTCGGCGCGGTCGTGCAGGCGTCGCGGCTGGTGCCGCCCGGCGCCGCCATCGACTCCTACTGGCTCGGGCCGGTCGCCGACCGCCAGATCGCCAACGGCAAGACGGCGCAGCTCACCTTCACCTTCCAGAATCCGCCGAGCCAGAACCCGGCCGATTACAGCCTGTCGCTCGGCTTCGCCGAGGGGACGTCGCCGGCTGCGGCCGTGCGCCAGATCCTCGCCGTCCACGGCGGCGACGTGAGCTTCCAGGTCGCCAACGGCAGCGGCCAGCTCGTCACCCTGAGCCGCATCGCGCTGCGCTGGCCGGCCGCCAACGGGCGGATCACGGGCGTGCGCCTCGCCGGCCGCGACCTCATCGACACGGTCGTCGAGGTCCCCTTCGGGACCAACCCGGACGGCACGGCGCGCCTGGTCTGGCGGGCCTACGTCCAGCAGCCGGCGGCGGCGGTGCTGCGCGTCGACGAAGCGACGCGGTCCGTCCGTGGGGCGGGAGCCGTCGTCGCCGTCATCGACTCGGGCGTCGATCCCGACCACCCGCTGCTGCGCAACGCCCTGCTGCCCGGCTACGACTTCACCCGCAGCCAGTCCGGCGCCTCGGAGTGGAACGACGTGCTCGACCAGCGCACGCGGGCCATCCTCGGCCAGCGGACGCGGGCCATCCTCGGCGCCGACCAGGTGACGGCGCTCAACGCCTCGACTCTCGCGGTGCTCGAATCCACGCAGACCGGCCAGCTCGATCCCGCAGCCGTGCCGCCGGCCTTTGGCCACGGCACCATGGTGGCGGGCGTCATCCATCGCGTCGCACCGGAGGCGAAGATCCTCCCCCTCAAGGCCTTCGACGGCAGCGGCAGCGGCCAGGTCGCCGACGTCATCCGCGCCATCTACTACGCCGTGGACCAGGGCGTGACGGCGATCAACATGAGCTTCAGCGTCGAGGACTTCTCGCCGGAGCTGATGCGGGCGCTCAACTACGCGGCGGACCACGGCGTCGCCTGCATCGCGTCCGCCGGCAACGACGGGCTTCAGGTCCTCGTCTACCCGGCGGCCCTGGGCAACATCCTGGGCGTGGCCTCGACCACCGCCGACGACCACCTGAGCCTGTTCTCGAACTACGGCCGCGATCTGGTGACCATCGCGGCGCCCGGCGAGGACATCGTGACCTCCTATCCCGGCGGCGGCTGGGCGCTCGCCTCCGGCACGTCCTTCTCGGCCCCCTGGATCAGCGGCATCACGGCGGTCTTCGCCAGCCAGGGGAACGGGAACGGGGAGCAGGAGGGAGAGCATAAGAGGGAGAACAAGGGGGACGGGCAGCCGGTCACCACCGACTTCTACCGGGCGAGCGCCTCGCTCTCCCACGCCGTGCCGGTGGTGGGGAGTCCGGACGGCGCCGCCGGCTTCGGGCGGGCCGACTTCGCGCAGGCGATGCAGAACATGGCCGGCGGGCTCCACTACGACCTTCCGGCTCGCGCGGACTACTCGATCGCCCTCACCTTCGCGGGTGGCTGCGTGGCCACCTACCCGCCGCCCCCGGCGGACTCGGGCTGCGCTGTCCAGCCGCGCACCCAGCTCGGGTTCACGGATCGTACGGTGACCTGGCAGATCACCAACACCGGGTCCGCGGCGATCCTGCTCGACCACCTCGACCTCCAGTGGCCCACCGGCAACGGCAGCTTCAAGTCGTTGCGGTGGAACGACAGGAAGATCGATAAGAGAGCCCCGGCGCCCGCGCTGCAGTTACGCTTCGACCCCGGGAGCGGGCCCCGGCTCGACCCCGGCCAGACCATCGTCCTGAGCTTCGAGTTCGACTCCACGCCTCTGACTTCATAGCCGGGAAAGGACGAGATGGAAACCTTCGACAGCAAGACGATCGCGGCGCTGACACGCCTTCCCGCGCGGCTCGTTCTCGATACCGGCGAGTCCCCCCTGGCCGAGGGAGTCCGGCGGCGGGACGTCACCAGCCGCCATCTCCTCTATCAGGCGGAAGATCTGTATCTTGACCTGCGGCTGGAGCCGGACCTCCGCGCCGGCCGGGCGGCGCTGGTGGGACAACTCGTGGACCTGCGGGATCCGGCGCGGCCGGTGCCCCCGGCGCCGGTCCTGCTGCTGAGCGAGGACGAGGTCTTGACGCAGACCCGCACCAACGACTTCGGTGAATTCCAGATGGACCTCGCGCCGCACCGGTCGCTGCGCCTCTGTCTGGCGCTCGACGGCGGGCGCCTGGTCGAGGTACCGATCGACCACAGCCTGGTGGTGCGCCGCCCGGAGAGCGAGGAGACGGCGTGATTCAGCTCGACAAACAGCTCCCCTGGCTCCTCCACACGGCGGCGCCCAGGACCGGCGGCGAGGTTGCTCCCGCACTGCGGGTCAAGCAGCTCGAGTCCGAGCTGAGCCGGATGACCTCGGCCCTGGTCTGCAGCCTGACCACCATCCTCGACCTGACCGAGCTCCACACCGGCGTCCACGGCACGCGGCTGGCGGAGTGGGCGGTGCGCGTCGCGCAGCAGCTCGGCCTCGACGACCGGGAGCTGCGGGACGTCGAGATCGCCTCCCTGCTCCACGACATCGGCAAGGTGGGGGTGCCGCAGCAGATCCTGCAGAAGCCCGGGAAGCTGACGCCGGAAGAGTACGAAGAGGTCAAGAAGCACCCCGACTACGGCTGGGCCATCCTGCGCCTGCTGCCCGGCTTCGAGCGGGTGAGCCTCTTCGTGCTGCATCATCACGAGCGGATCGACGGCCACGGCTATCCGAGCGGGCTGAAGGGCGACGAGATCCCGCTCGGCGCGCGCATCGTCGCCGTCGTCGACGCCTTCGACGTGATGATGTCCGGCCGGTCCTACCGCGACGCCTTGCCCATCGAGGAGGCGTTCCGCCGCCTCAACGTCGCCCGTGGCACGCAGTTCGATGCCCGCATCGTCGACCTGTTCGTGCAGATCGCTCTCGCCCACCTGCCCGAAGTCTCCCGTATCACCGGGCCGGCCTGAACCTTACTTCACCAGCTTGTAGCAGGCGTGCAGCAGCTCCATGGGGACGTCCCCCTGGTAGGGGCCGCGGACGATCGTTCCCGTCGTCGTGATCGTTACCGGAATCGAGTCCGGCATGTTGTGACGGAGCCGGAAGACGAAGCCGGAGGGCGTCGAGGTGGAGCAAGGACTGTTCAGATAGGGGCCGGGGACGATGAGGGTGCGAGAGCCGTCCTCCGAATCCACGGTCACGTAGGTGTGCTGCGCCACGCTGCCGGCCCGGCTGTAGTTGATCACCGTGTAGATCATCCCCGTTTCGGCGGGCGGGGTGTAACTGGCGTTGGAGGGCCTGGTGGCGGCGGACCTGGCGGCCCAGGCGACCGCGGTCGCCGAAGTCAGAAGGATCAGTACGATCGCGGCGGAGAGGTGAGACTTGCGCATGGTTGGCCTCCTCGGAAGTTCGAGCTGCTGCTGTTCCCGGTTTGTCTCAGGTGCATTTTCCGTTCCACCGTCAGAAACCGAAGTAGCGGACGAGGTTGAAGCCGAGCCGGACGTCCCGCGTCTCGAAGTCCGCGGCGGAGTCGCCGCCCAGCATCTGGTCCACGGTGGTGGCGCGCGAGTTGCCGAAGACGATCTTGAAGATGTGGCCGCCCACCTGCTTGGACAGCGCGGCGTGCCAGGCGGTGCGGCTGGCGTCGAGGCTGTGGTTGCGAGGGACCGCCTCCACCTCCACGAGGTAGTCGTGAGGCAGGGGGAAGGTGAGGCCCACCGGGACGTTGAAGGTGTTGCGGAGCTGCGGGGTATCCCTCACCCAGGAGGGTGACAGGAGAAGGTTCACTCCCGGGACGATCTGCCGCGCCAGGAGGAGTTGGAAAAAGGGGCGGCCCGGATCTTGGACACCGGGCCGCCGGAGGAGGTCGGCGCCTGCCCGCAGGGATATGGTGACAGGCAACCGTGGAGCTTGTTCGAAGATCAGGAATTTGCTGGCGATTTCGAAGTCTTCCTGGAAGGAGGCGCGATAGAGCGAGAGGTCGAGCTTGCGGGTGAGGCCCACGCCGATCCCGATTCCCACGTCCGAGCCGCTGTCCAGCCCCCAGAGGTCGTGCGAGTCGCCCTTCTGGACGGCTTCCTGGAAGCGGTGGGTGAACAGCACCTCCAGCTTGCGCGCTCCCACCGGATAGGGGGTCGCGCCGTTCACCAGCCGCGTGCCCAGGGAGTCGCGGCGGATGGGGTCGTACGGTCCGCTCGGCAGATCCTCCTGGGCCGCGGCAGGGAGCGCCGTCCACGACAGGACGACAAGGACGAAGAGGACGGTCAGGACGCGCAGCGCGGGAGCCATGATTCGCAATTCCATCGTCCTCAGTTCCTCGGCGCGCCGGCGCGGATCCAGCCGGCGATGCCGTCGATCTGGGCTTGGGTCAGGAAGGGCGGGCCATCCTGCGGCATGCGCTGCCCGCTGATGGACGGATCGCCCCGCAGCTTCAGGATCAGGTAGCTGCGCTCGGGGCTGCCCGGCTCCACCCGGGCGAGGGAGCCGTGCTCGGAGGCGGGGTGGCCGACCAGCAGGCCGTAGCTCTGGCCGGCGTCGAGCACCAGGCCTTCCGAGGCGGTGGCGGCGGCGTGGCACCCCGCCTTGGCGCAGGTCGGGGTGAAGATCTCCTGCTGGATCTGGGAGAAGGTGAACGCCGCCCCTCCTCCCGACGCGGCCGGCGGCTCGGTGGGGGACTTCACCGTGCCGCAGCCCGCGAGGAGGAGCAGGGCGACGCCGGCCGCCGATCTAGGGGCACGTCGCGAAGGCATCGACGTCCTGCACCGGAGGAGCGCTCGTGTTGAGCGGGTTGAAGTACACCTTCACCTTGCCGGTCTGGGTGTCCGTCACGGTGGTGGTGAATTCGACGTTGGTGGTCGCGGCAAAGAATACCCAGTAGTGATTGAAGGGTGCGACGCAGGCGTTGAGCACCTTGATCAGCATCTCGATGTTGGACGGGGCGAAGAAGTAGAACAGCCCCGAGTCGGGAGCCGAGGGGATGGGCACGGTCTGGCCATGGCCGGTGTTGTCCGCCGTGCGCCAGTCGAGCTCGACCTTGAAGCGGCCGTTGTTGACGCACAGGGTGGTGGCTCCGGCCACGCAGGGCCCAGGCACGGCGTCGGTCGCGTCGCTGGCCTCGTTGGTGTAGGCGGAGAACGCGCTGCTCGCGCCGGTGGCGCGGACGCGGAAGAAGTAGAGCTTGGCCGCGTCGAGGCCGGTCGCCGTGAAGGTCGTGACGTTGGGCCCCACGGTGCCGACCTCCTGGTAGGTGCCGCTCGGGCTCCTGCGTTCGATGCTGAAGCCGGTTTCGGTGCTGGCGTTGTCCGTCCAGGCGAGGTCGATCTCGGAGGTGGAGTGCGTCGTGGCGGTCAGGTGGGTGGGCGCGGCCGGCGGCCCGCCGCTTGGGCCGGGATTGTCGTTGTCCAGGATCGACAGGGTGGCGGTCGGCTGGTCCAGGGTCGCGCCGCCCGTGGGGTTCGAGAGCGCGAGGAGGATGGTCTCGGCGGGCTCCTGGATCGTGTCGTTGACGATCGTCACCTTGAAGGTCTTGCTGCCGCTGTCGCCGTCGGCCCAGGTGAGGGTGCCGCTGGCGGCCGTGAAGTCCTGGCCCGCCGTGGCCGTGCCGGCCGCCGCGCTGTAGCCGACGGCGACGGCGCCGTCGGAGCCGTTGACGCGCTGCACGGTGATGGTGGCCTGTCCCACCGCCTCGCTGACGCTGGAGCTCGCCTGCGAGAAGCGGAAAGCCCCGGGCTTCGGGTCGGGCGGCGGCGGGGTCGTGGCCGTCACGTGAATGGTGCCGGACATGCCGGCCCCGGGGGAGCCGTGTTGCTCACAGTAGTATCCGAAGGTGCCCGCCGCATTGAAGGTATGGGTGAACGTCCAGGCGTCGCTCGACACCGTGGTGCCGAAGCTGCTGTCATCGGCGAGCACGTTGTGAAATCCGCCGGCGTTGTGCCACCTCACCGTGTCGCCGACATGGATGTCGAGGGTATTGGGGGTGAAGACGGTGTTCACCCCACCCACCGCGACGTCGAAGGTGGTGCCCCAGGTCGGGGCGGCGAGGAGAGTGGCGAGCACCACGAGGAGCCAGACGAGCGACGGGGTACTGCGGTGGGGCATGAAAACGTCTCCTCCAGAAAAGGGCCAGGCTGCGGCGTGGCCAGGATTCATTGATAACCTTTGTCCGGCGGTGGCGAGTTTTCGCCCACCCGGACCGAGCCCTTCATGTTGCAGCAGTCCTTGTGCGTCGTGCACGAGTAGTTGTAAGTGGCGTTTACGTCGGTGAACTTGCGCTGGAAGGTCATTCCGGCCGCGGTGAAGACGAAGCCGCTGTCGAACTTGCCACCGGTGTCCGTCACCGTGTGGGTGGTGAGGCTTCCCGACTTCAGGACCCACTGCACCGTGTCGCCCGGGTTGATGGTGACCGAGCGCGGATCGTAGGTATCGTCGCTGATGGTGACGACGACGGTCTTCCCGCCGGTGGGCTCGGTCGGCGAGGAGGAGCCGCTGCCCCCGCCGCCGCACGCCCAAACGAGCAGGACGGTCATCAGGATCGCGGCCAGCGCCAACGCCGTTCTCGGGATGCGGGACATCGGGGAATCTCCTTTCAATCGATGCGAAAGCTCAGTCCGGAACCGAGTCTCGGGAGAGTCAGTCCCCGGATCGGCGGAAAAGGTTCTTGGCAGCTCGTTGAACCTTCCCGCCCGTTTCCGAGACATACTCTTCGCATGCCGCCGGACGACGAGCTCGCGCTGCTGAGACGGGTGGCCGCGAAAGACCGCAAGGCCTTCGAGGCGCTCTACCATCTCTATTACCGCCGCCTGTTCGGCTACGTGTTGAAGCTCGCCCGCAAGGCGGACATGGTGGAGGAGGTGGTCAACGACGTCATGCTGGCCATCTGGAGCCACGCGCCGCAGTTCGACGGCCGCTCGCGTCCGTCGACGTGGATCTTCGGCATCGCCTACCACAAGGCGCTGAAGGCGCTGGCGCGGCGGCCGCCGGAGGCGGCGGACGGGGCGGAGGGCCCCGAGCCGGTGGCCGAGGGCGAGCCGGAGAGCCTGGCGGCGCGGCGGGAGCTGGCGACGGTGCTGGGACGGGCCCTGTGCTCCCTGTCGCCGGAGCAGCGGGCGGTGGTGGAGCTGACCTATTACTACGGGCTTGCTTATGCGGAGATCGCCGAGATCGTGGGCTGCCCCGTGAACACCGTGAAGACGCGGATGTTCCACGCCCGGCGCCGCTTGAAAGAACTGCTGCCGGAGCTGGGCGTGTCGAGTCATGCAGGTTAGGAGGGGATGATGAACGAACGCGAAGACCGTGACGAGCGGAGCCATCAACGGGTCTGGGAGCTGCTCCCCTGGTACGTCAACGGCACCCTTGCCGGCCAGGACCGGGAGCGGGTCGAGGATCACATGGCCGGGTGCCGCCGCTGCCAGGGCGAGGTCGAGTCCTGCCGGCGCACGGCCGCGGCGATCAAGGGACTGGGCGATGTGGCCCCCTCGCCGCATCCGGTGCAGCTCCAGCGGATGCTGGCGCGCATCGACGAGGCGGAGCGGCACGAGTGGCAGGAGCGGCGGGAGGAAGGCGCCGCCGTGCGGTTCGGCGCGCCGCTGCGCGCGTTGATCGCGGCCACGCCGCGGCCGCTGCGCGGGGCGCTGCTGGCCCAGGTGGCGGTCATCGTCCTGCTGGTCGGCGTGCTGGTCTGGGGCGAGCTGCACTCGGGCGCCTCAGGCACTTCAGGCATTTCATCGTTGCCGCCGGTTTCCTACCAGACGCTGTCCGACCCGGCTCCGGCGCCGGTGCCGGGTGGCACGGTCGCCCTGCACCTGATGTTCTCCCCCCGGGCCACGGAGAAGCAGATCCGCGAGCTGCTGCTGAACGTCCACGGCGAGATCACGGCCGGCCCCTCGCCCATCGGCATCTACACGGTGGAGGTCTCGGCGGCGGGCCATCCCGTCTCCGCCGTCCTTGCCTTCTTACGTTCGGAGCCGGTGGTGACCTTCGCCGAGCCGGCGGCCGGGGGCAGGCCCGTCAGGGGAGATCGATGACGAGCCTGCGGCACCGGGACGCCGGGGCGCTCCTCCTTCTTCTTCTCCTGCTGCCGGGCTGCGCCGGCGTCACCCCGGGGCCGCCGGCGAGCGGCGCCGATCCCGAGGCTGCGGCGGCGGCCGCTGCGGCCCAGGGCGATCCGGCCCAGCAGGTGATGGTCACCTATCATGCGGCGCCGCCGTGGATCTGGGCGCAGACCACGACGGAGCTGGCGCAGAGCTACCAGTTGCGTGTCGTGTTCTCTTGGACGATGGCCTCGATCGGCGAGCACTGCGTGGTCTTCCAGGTGCCGCGCGGGCGGTCGGCGCGCGACATGGTCCACCGGCTCGCCTCCCATCCCCGGGTCAGCCTGGCGCAGACCCTCTCGACCTTCGAGACCCAGGCGGCCGACAATCCCTACGCCCGCCTCCAGCACGGCTCGCAGGCCCTCCACGTCGACCAGGCCCACCGGCTGGCCACCGGCAAGGGGGTGCGCGTGGCGGTGATCGACACCGGGGTCGATTTCGACCATCCCGAGCTGCGGATGCGAGTGGTCAAGAACATGTCCCACAACTTCGTCGACGTGCGCGAAGGGACGTTCGCCGACGACATCCACGGCACGGCGGTGGCCGGTGTGATCGCCGCCTCGCCCAACAGCGACGTCGGCATGGTGGGGGTGGCGCCGGGAGCGGAGATCCACGCCCTCAAGGCGTGCTGGCCGCGGACGCCCGGGTCGCGCGAAGCGGCGTGCAACAGCTACACGCTGGCCAAGGCCGTGGATACCGCCATCAAGCAGGGGGCCCAGGTGATGAACTTCAGCCTCGCCGGGCCTGAGGATCCGATCCTGGGCAAACTGGTGGGAGCCGCCCTGTCGCGCGGCATCGTGGTGGTGGCCGCCGACGGCGGCGCGCCGGGCCGCTCCTTCCCTGCCAGCTACAAGGGGGTGCTCGGCGTGCTGGGCAGCGACGACCTGAAGGGGGAGGTGGCGCGGCCCGCCGCGCGCACCACCTCGTGGCTGGCGGCGCCGGCGATCGACATCCTCTCGACCGCTCCCCACAACTCCTACGATTTCTTCTCCGGCAGCTCGCTCGCCGCCGCCGAGGTCACGGGCATCGCCGCGCTGCTGCTCGAGAAGAACCCCAAGCTGACCCCGGCCCAGATCCGGGAGATCCTGCAGAAGACCTCCCACCCCCTCGGCTTCCCGCCGGGTCTGCCCGACCCGCCCGTGGCCCAGGCCGACGCCTGCGCCGCCGTGGCGAGCCTGGCGGGTGGGGAGGGGTGCTCGTAACCCTTAATTCCTCGCGGGAGAGCGACGGAGCTCGTCAGCCGGTGACCTGGCGCATGTCCTGGGAAAGGCAGAACCGCGTCCGTCCATAGAGGAGGCGGAGGGTGCCGGACGTCTGCAATCTTTCAGGAAACGTGGTAAATTGGGAACCTATCATCAGGAGCGATCACGGAATCGATCAACGCAAATAAAGCAATAGAGACACGGAGAAATATATGCCTCGCATGACGGGCAAGGTGTCGGAGCGGCAACGGAACGCGTTTGCCAAGCTCCGGCTCTTGGGCAGCTTCGCGCTCAGCTTCGTGCTCATCCTCGGGGTCTATTACTTTTTCTACGTGGAGAAGAAGTCGAGCTATCTGGTCAGCCGCAATTTCAGGTTCCTGGCGACCATGGGAGAGCAGGTCAAGGGTTCGCTCAGCAGCCAGAACAAGGTCCTGGAAAACCTGACCAAGAAAAACGAGTTCGTCCAGGTTCTCAAGTTGGACCCCGCGGCCGACCTGGACCCTAAAAGCCGACAAAAGCGGCGGGACATCCTCGAGTCATTGGCCCCCTTGTTCGAGGAGGTCCACGCCGATCCGGACAAGAACGATCCTGCCTCCAAACAGCCGGCGGCGCCAGACTCCCAGCCCTACGAGCTCAAGCTGAAAAACAGTGATTACGTTCTGGATTTCTCTTCCCCCTTGCCGCCCGCCGCCGACAAGCATCTCCATGGCACGATCTCCCTGGCGAAGTTGCTCGACCCTCTGCTGCGCCCAGGCGATGCCTTCGACAGCGTTCTCCTCGCCGATGAAGAGGGGAAGGTCTTCTATCAGAAGGGCGCCCCTGACCTCGGCACGGCGCACCTGGCAGCGCTCCTCGATACGGACGAGCGACGCCGGTCGGCGGCCGGCGTCGACAGGGAAGGTAAGAAAGAGAAGCGCCCGGGCGAGGCGGCTGAGGATCACCGGCTCTCTCTCTTCAGCGCCAGCGACTACGGGGACGTGAGGTTGAGCGGGCGGGAGTACCGGCTGTTCGTTGAGCCGGTGATCCTCCCCATCTGGGAAAAGCAGGGGGCCCAGGGCCCCCCGGAGGTGGATCATCGGGACGATCGCCATCTCTGGTTGGTATGCGGCTTGGCGCCTAAGCGGAACCTCTTCTACCAGAGCTTCGCCGTCTCCTCCGCTCTGGTCGGCTCCATCCTGGGCCTGCTGGCCCTCACAATCCTCAGTTGGCCTTTCGTGAAGCTGAGCCTTCTCGGCGACCGTCAGCGGGTCCACGTCTTTGACGTCCTGCTGTTGGGAGTCTGCAGCCTTCTGGGGGTCGCGGTGCTGACCCTGTTCTTCTGCGATGTCTCTGCCTACGAGAGTCTACGCAGCATCTCGGAGAGTCAGATCCAGCGGCTGGCCGACGCGATCGAGGTTAATCTGCGTCAGGAGATAGCCCGGGGGTACAGGCAACTCAGCGCGTTGGAAGAGGCGAAGATCACTCTGGGTTCCGACGAGCCTGAGCAGGCCAACATGCTCTCGAAGTTCACGGTGTACCCCTTCGCCGACACCTTCATGGTGCTCGATGATTTCGGAATGCAGAGGCGCAAGTGGTCCACCGGCATCGTGGTTCCACCCAAAATCCCGGTGGACTTCAGGGAGTACTTCAAGCGCTCCCGGCAAGGTGAGACCTGGCAGATCCACGATCCGAGCGACCAGGGTTTCGTGGGCCCGTTCGTACTCCAGTCGACGGTGGGGCTGACCGATGGCTCGCGGGCCGGGGTGATCGCCAAGCCCGCGCAGCCCGGCAGAGGCTATTCCGTCCTTGCCCTCTCCCTTCCCATGATCTCGGTGATCGAGCCCGTACTGCCGCCCGGCTTTGAGTTCGCCGTCATCGACAACGACACGGGGCAGGTGCAGTTCCACTCGGATAAGCAGCGCAACCTGACGGAGAACTTCTTCGTCGAGACGGATCAGGACCGGCGGCTGCGGGCCGCGGTCTTCGCCCGTCGCCCCGAGATGCTCAGCATCCGGTACTGGGGCGAGGACTACCTGGCGCGAGTAACGCCGGTCAAGGGTATGCCGTGGACCGTGGTGGCGCTGCGCGATCAGCGCATGTTGCGGGCGGTGAACGTGGACTGGATTACAGCGGCCGCTCTGTTCGTCGGGTTCTATCTGGGAACCGTCGCCCTGGTCCTCGCCCTCTTCGCCATCGCGCGGCCGGCCTACCGGGCACCCTGGCTCTGGCCCGACCCCGCCCGCGCCCGGGACTATCTCCAACTCGCAACCGGCTTGGGCCTCCTCGCCGTCGCCTTCGCCTGGATCATCCAGCTTTCCCGTGGGGAGGCGCTCCTCTGGGCCGGTGTCCTCGTGCCGACCGTCGCATGGATCCTCGCATTCCGTAAGCTGGGAACATCGGGCAACCCCAAGCGTATCGCCCTGGGAGTGGGGCTGCTTTGCCTGCTGTTTCTCTTCGGCTCCGTAGCGGATAGTGGAACCGAACCCTGGCAGGCCTTCGGCTCCTCTTTCCTGATCCTGGCCGGCTGCATCGTGGCGCTCCTTCCCCTTGATGACAAGGTACTGCGGGGGGAGCGTTCCAAGCGTCTCCGCCAGGTCCGGGTCCTCGCCACCCATACCTATCCGGCTGCGGGCGTCCTGCTCCTCGTCCTCACCGCCGCCCTCCCTACCTGGAGCTTCTTCAAGGTCGCGCACGACTTGAAGTTCGAGAACTTGGTGAAGCACGGTCAATTGCGGCTCCTCAAGTCCCTCGAGCAGCGGGAGAGCCGGGCTCGCCGCGAATACAGCGATCGGCGAGGTGATTCCAAAGGAGGCCTTTTCGCGAAACGCCTGGCGCTCAGTCCCGGCAAAGAGACCCCTCTGGCGGGGCTGGACGTCTATACCGAGCCCTTCTTCGATACCCGAGTCGACCTGCCTTGCCCGGCGGGGGCCGGCGCCTGTGGGAAGTGGTGGGTGGAGCGGATGCAGCCCGGCATCCGCGATGTCCTCAAGTGCACCGGCAAGCCTTCGCGGGACCTCTTCTCGGTGGTGGTCGAAGGCTTCCTGCCCCCCTCCTCGGAGTACGCGCGGGAGATGCACGAGCTCCTGCACGACGGAGCGGCCGACAGCGCCTGGCACTGGCACGAGGTGCAGGGTGATCGCCTCGTTCTCCACGCGCCGGGCGACTCCCGCGCCGGCCAGATCCGGCTGGTGAGCCGCCGGGACGGCTCTGCTCCGCAGGAGACCCCTGCTGGTAGGGGCGCCACCCGGGTGAGCAAGGCCGGTTTCGCACTTTTCGCTGAAGACCTCGGCTGGAGCCGGCACCTCCTCGTACTCGCGCTCACCACCTTGATCATCGTCGTGATCGCCCTCGTCGCCCTCTTCTACGTGGTCCTTTTCGTATCGCGCAAGGTCTTCCTGCTGGACGTCCGCGAGCCCCTCTGGTCCGCCAAGCAGGGAGACCTCCAGGCGACCATGGGGAGCAACCTTTTCCTGATCAGCCGCAAGGAAATCTGGAAGCTCGACGAAAGCAAATTTTTCATTCTCCACTTCAAAGACCTCGAAGGCGATCGGTCCGCCTGGGTCCGCCGCCGCCTGGAGCGCATCGGGTCGCTGCCTGATCGCAACATCCTGGTGAAGGGTTTCGAATACAAGATCGAGGACGAGGCTTTCAATGAGGTCAAGTTGGGATTCTTGGAGGATCTGCTGCAGGACGATCAGGGGACGGTCGTCGTGCTGTCCACGGTGAGCCCTTTTGCCCAGGAGAGGCCGCGCGAGTCATGGAGCCGGATAGGGGCGTCGGTGCGGGTCAGCGCCGATCTCAAGGAGAGATGGCATGATCTCCTTGCCTCGTTCACCCTGATCGATCTCGACCTGCGGGCGTCTGTGGACGCGAGCCAGAGCCAAGCCCAGGAATCAGGATGGGTGGCTGCCCTGCTCTGGCAGGAGAGCGGGAACGACCCCTTCCTGCGGCAGATCGCGGCGGACCTCACCCGCCAGAGCGCGGGCATGGACCGGCAGCAGCTCCTGGAGGAGTTCGAGGAGCGGGCGGAGAGCCGCTATCGAGCTCTGTGGGCGAGTTGTTCGCGCGATGAGCAGGTGGTGCTGGAGCATCTCGCCGAGGAGGGATTCGTCAACGAGAAAAATCGGCGGCTGGTCCGGCGGCTGATGGTCCGCGGATTGATTGAGCGCGCGCCGAACCTCCGCCTGTTCAACGAGACCTTCCGGCGGTTCGTGGCGTCTTCGAACTGTAAGAGTGAGGTCCTCAACCTGGAGCGGCGCGCCGAGCCGAGCGCGTGGGACCGTTTCCGGTGGCCCTTCTTCGTTGGCCTCTCGGCGGCGATTGCGTTTTTCTTCGCCACCCAGCAGGCACTCTTTGAAGGCACGATGGCTACTGTCACCGGTCTTGCGGCCGGCCTTCCGGCCCTAGTGAAGCTCCTCGGCCTGTTCGGCGGGAGCCGGACGAACGAACGCTCCGGCGTTGCGCACTAGTCGTGTCCGATCTGAATCGTCCACTGCGACCGGCTGGACGCTCCGGCGGGCACACGCCGCGACCAGGTGGTCGCCGTGGCCCAGTAAGGTGCGCTCGCAGCCGTTCCCGCTGCGGCAGCAGTCACTGCTGCCCTGGCAGCGGTCATTGCTGCCGGGACAGCGGTCGCTGCTGCCGAGCCTTGCACGGTGATCGCCAGGGACAGTTCAGCATCCGGATCAACGACCAGTGGCGTATCTGTTTTCGTTGGTCCGAAGGCGACGCCTATGAAGTCGAGACTACGGACTACCACTAGAGGTTAAGACAATATGGGCAAAAAGCTTCCGCCTGGTTTCACTCTATAAAGGAGACTCGACGATGAAACTGCTCATTGCTGCCCTGGCGCTAAGCTTGACCGTCTTTGGACAAACCGCCTTCGCCTTCGAATCATGTGTGACCGGGTGCTGGACCAGTGAACCCTGCTATGACGGCTATTGCGAGGATACGGGCCAGTTGGTGGGCTGCGGCGATTTGTGGGCGATCGTGCAGGAGTGCCGTCCGTACAGTCTGGCTGCTGTCGCGCAGGCGTCAAGCAGCAATTCGGGGAGACAGGGGAGTGACGTGGGAACGGAGAAGATGGGATTCGGGCCGAGCTTCAAACGGAAGCTCATTGCGCCCAACCCGACCGGCGTCGACCTCGTTCAGAGTAGCTGCTGGGCACGGTGACGGACTCGGGGCTGAGTCGGCGTCTCATGGCGTACCTCCAAGAGGCCATACTACCAAACAGCCTACGGCGGCAGCACGATCAGCACCGTCGGCGTCTCCGGCAGCGCCAACCGGAGATAGAACCACCCGATGCCCGCGAGGCCCACCATCAGGCCGGGAACTTCGACGCTGCCGTAGGTGCCGCAGGGCCAGGGGCGCTTCTGGGCGTGATGGGTCTCGAGGCCGCGCAGGCCGATGTCCTCGGCGCGGCTGCGCCAGTCGGGATTACCGAGCCGCTCGGCGCCGAAGAGGAGCACGTCGCTGTTGCCGCCCAGACCGTGGCAGAGGGAGTAGTTGGTCTGGCTCAGCTCGGTGCCTCCCAGCACGTTGGTGTAAGTCGTCGCGAGCGCCGTCTCGGCCTCGGTGCGGTAGACGTCGTCGCCCAGGATCTCCCAGGCCCGCAGGCGCGATAGGGCCAGCCCCGGCGCGCCGTGGCACCAGGCGGTCATGAAAGAAGGGCCGTCCTTGGGGCCGCCCGACAGCTCGGGATCGCGCAGGTCGGGCCAGTTGCCGCGCTCCGGGTCGAAATGGTGGCGCTCGTAGCGGAAGGCCTCCTCGCCCGCCTGCCGGAAGCGCTCCTCGCCCGTGGCCCGCCAGAGCTCGAGGAGCGACCAGCCCATGCCGCCGGCGCCATGGGAGAAGCCGGTGAGGTTGCCCCGCAGCCGCGAGCCGGGCTGGCCGTAGTCTCCCCAGGACCAGCCGATCTCCGAACGGACGGCGGTCGCGATCAGGTGATCGCCCAGCCGGACCGCGCCGTCGATCAGCGAGGCCGGGCCGCCCAGCGCGCGCTGGACGAAGAGCAGGGAGGGGATGGCTCCGGCCGCTCCGGCGAGGACGTCTACGCCGTCACTCGGTACACCGCCGCCGGCCACTTGGGCCAGCAGGGCCAGAGCCGGCTCGCGCAGCGAATCGTCCTCAGCCAGTCCGAGCAGGGCCGCGCCCTCCAGGGTCGCCTGGGCGACGCCGGTCCAGCCGCTGTAGTAGCCGAGCCTCGTCGGCGGCTCGACCTCCTCGGCGCGGGCGAGGGCGTGGCGCAGGGCCCCCAGCGCCGTTCGCCGGAAGGCCCGCTCGCCGGTGACGGCGTGGAGCCGGGCGAGGAACAGGCCGATGCCGCTGGTGCCGCTGTAGAGCTCCGGCCCGTAGGCGCGATGGACCTGGCGCCAGCGGCCACCGAGCGACTCCATGGAGAAGCCGATCCAGTTGCAGCGCTCGCCAGCCCACAGGGCGTCGCGACAGATCCGCGTACCCAGGGAGACGGCGGCCTCCAGGAAACGTCCGCGGTCACCCTCGGGAGCCGGCGCGACGGCGGGGCGGGCCGATCGGATCGATCCTGAGCCGTTCGTAAGGCCAGGGGGAGCGGCGTAGACGTCCAGCGAGCCGGCGTTCAGATAGAGATAGTCAGGGTCGGCGCCGGCCTCGGCCAGCCGCTTGCGGGTCTCGGCCAGCAGCTCCTCCGGCGGCAGGCCGCCGCGCAGGAAGGCGCTCCAGCACGACTCCGCGAGCACGCGGCAGCGGTGCTGGCCGAAGCTCTCGCCGTTTCCCGGGTCCTCGGCGATGCCCACCCCGGGAGCGAGGCGGAGGGCGAAGAGGGGGACCTCCTCGTCCAGGTGCGGGCACAGCTCGGGGTAGACGTCGCACAGCAGGTCGGCGAAGACGGGGAAGGACCGCTTCGCCAGGTAGAGCACGGCCACGTCCGTGCGCACGTACTCGCCCGGCAGCACCGCGCATTTCAACCGGAAGGGGACCTGAAACCGGTTCAGCCGCTCCGTCAGCAGCTCCACCAGCCGCGGCGCGCCCTCCAGCCGCACGTTCCAATAGGCGCGGACGAGGCCGAGGGCGGCGCCGTCGTCCTCCGGCGTCTCGCCGAAGGAGTAGTAGAAGCCGGGCTGCAGCGAGGCGGACTCCTTGGGATAGAACAGGCTGATCTGGGCGCCCACCCGTGGTCGCGCGCCGGGACCGTCCTTGCTCAGGAACTGGCCGGGCCACAGCGAGCGCACGGCGCCCGCCCGCTGCGCCGTCACCTGGCCGCCGGAGTGGACCTCGGTGATCGTCCACCCCTCCTCCCAGCGGTCGCGGCCGGCGTTGGCGATCGACAGCTCCGCGGCCAGGCCCTCGTCCACGGGCGAGAGGGCGGGCGGGTCCGCCGCCGGCAGCGGCGGCCGGAAGGGCCGGCTGTAGACGTAGCGATACAGGGCGCCCCCCAGATAGCCGACGAGCGGTGGCTCGGCGGCCTCCTTGGCGCCCGGCCCGGGCACGGGCGAGGGGGGGACCGCGAAGCTCTTGCCGCCGAGCGTGAAGCCATGGGGCGAGTCGATGCGGACCGCCGCCAGGACGTCCGCCAGCGTGAGCTGCGTGGAATGCGCGCCGGTGCTCATGCTCTACAGCCCCGCCAGCTCGCGGACGGCGGCCGCGGGATCGTGCAGGATGTTCATGCTCATCTGGAGCTGACAGAGCCCCTGCGGCGTCATGTGCTGCGACTGCTGGATCGCCTCATAGGCTGTCTGCACCATGCGGGCGGCACCGCAGGCCATGCAGCGTTCGAGCATCCAGCGGGCGGACTTGCCGGCCAGCCGGCGGGCCTGGACGTAGCGGTTCCAGAAGGCGGCGAGCGCCGCCTGCATGTCCTCGGCGCGGAAGGGGGAGCGCGCGGCGGCGTCGCCGAGCGAGATCCCCGGTCCGAGAGGGAGGGTGAAGATCCAGAAGCTGATATAGGCCTGGAAGATGGCGCCGGTGTCCCAGCACTCGTCGCCCAGGTCGGCCATCTCCCAGTCGATCATCCGCAGCTCCACGGGATCGTCGTCGTTGACTCGGCAGAGGATGAGGTTCTCCCACTTGACGTCGCCATGGACGAGCATGCGCGGCTTCCAGCTCCGGCGCAGGTTGTCGAGGGCGGAGGTCAGCGCGGGATACTCCTGGAGGATGGCCATGAGCTGCACGTTGCCCTGGCTCATCTGGCTCAGGTACTGCGGGTGGGTCTGGTGGATGTTGAGGATCCACGGCACCTGGCGATCGAACAGGCCGAGCGCCTCGAGCTGCGGCTGGAACCGCTCGGCTTCGAGGTGGAAGGCGCCGAGCCGCTCGCCCTGGAGCTCGGCCATGACCGTGGGAAAGCTCTGCACGCGCACGTGATACTCCCACAGGCTCTCGGCGTTGGGGAGCAGTTCGAGGACGAGCAGGCCGCGGGCGGCGTCCCAGCGGTGCAGTCTGGGCAGCAGCGCCGCGAGCCCGGCCAGGTGCGGGTTGCGCGCCGCCAGGTCGTAGCAGGCCGCCTCGCGCTCCAGGGTGCGGAGATAGGCGGGCGAGCGGTTGGGCGCCTGCTTGAGGAAGAAGCCCGGGGAGCGCCGGCGCAGCACCTTCAGATTGCGGTTGCGGCTGGACTGATCGAGGACCATGAAATCCCCGTCCACCGCCGACTCCACGGTCATCAGGCGGTGCTCGGCAAGATAATGGAGGACGTTTTCTGAATTGACGAGCGCCATTCGAAGGTCTCTTGAGATTCGCGCGGAATAAGGGCCCGGCCACCCGGGACGGGAGGCCGGGCCGCGGGCTTCAGGAGCTCTTCCCGCCGCTGTCCGAAGTGCCGCCGGCCTTGCCACTGCCGGAACCGCTGCCTCCGGAGCCGCTACCGCCGGAGCCGCCGCTGCCGGAGCCGCCACCCTTCGGGCTCTCCTCAGGAGGTGGCGGGGGGCAGCCGCCGCAGGTATGGATGCCGCCGCATTGAGTCGGTCCGAGGCAGGTGATGGGGCCACAGGTGTGGATGCCACCGCACTGGGTGGGTCCGCCACAGGTGATCTGGCAAGTGGCACCGCAGGTATGGACGCCGCCGCACTGGGTGACCGGGCCACAGGTGAGGCCGCCGCAGGTCGGATGGCAGGTCACACCGCAGGTGTGAATGCCGCCGCACTGCGTCGGTCCACCACAGGTCGGATGGCAGGTGACGCCGCAGGTGTGAATGCCGCCGCACTGGGTGGGTCCGCCACAGGTGATCTGGCAGGTGGCGCCGCAGGTGTGGATACCGCCGCATTGCGTCGGTCCACCGCAGGTCGGATGGCAGGTGGCTCCGCAGGTGTGAATGCCGCCGCATTGGGTCGGTCCGCCACAGGTCGGCTGGCAGGTGACGCCGCAGGTGTGGATACCACCGCACTGGGTGGGTCCACCACAGGTGATCAGGCAGGTGGCGCCGCAGGTGTGGATGCCACCGCAGATCGAGACCCCGCCGATGGTGACGTCAGGGTTGCAGAAGGGGGTGCCACAGGTGTGAATACCGCCGCAGTGCGTGGGACCGCCCGCGGTGACGGCGGCGTTCGGATTGGGGCAGCCGGCGCCGCAGGTGTGGATGCCGCCGCACTGGGTCGGTCCGCCGCAGGTGATGGGTCCGCAGGTTTGAATGCCGCCGCAGTGGGTGGGTCCGCCGCAGGTGATCGGTCCACAGGTGTGGACGCCGGCGCAATGGGTGATGCCGCCGGCCGTCACCTTGGTCGATTCGGCCTCAGGGCCGCAGCCTTGCCCGCAGGTGTGGACGCCGCCGCAGTGGGTGTGGCCGCCGGCCGTGACCTTGGCCGCGCCCTCGGCCTCGGGGCCGCAGCCCTGTCCGCAGGTGTGAATGCCGCCGCAATGGGTGGGGCCGCCCGCCGTGGCGGCGGCCCCCTCGTTACAGAGGTGCTGGGTCAGCGGACCTTCCATGTACTTGGTGAATGAGCTCACGTGTCTCGTCCCTCCCGGGTCTTGATCGGTTGATGAGGTGCTCTGCCTCCCTCGTGGGGGACAGCCTGAATCTTCGCTCCCTGGGACTGCCAACCGCGCTCCCCAGTGGACGACGGCGGGGCTCGAGCTCGCTCAGACATTGCGGACCGCCGGCAAGCGGAACGGCCTGCTCGAAGGCGGAAACTCTCAACGCTTCAAAAACATGTTATGGCTCGGGTCGCCCTGCGTCAACGCTCGCGCCCCGGGCTTTCTGGAATCCTGACGTGAAGCGACGCAACCTTCAGCTCCTCGTGACATTCCAAGTCTCATGCCACTCCCGGACGACGACCGGTATGCCATTGCGGGACAGTAGCTTACGCAGATTCCTGGAGAGGCTCGCCGAGGCCGCGCCGGCGCCAGGGGAGGTGGACTGACACGTCGGTGACATGCCGGCGACGATGCTGACACGTCAGGGTAAGGGATAGGAGCCTGCGCGGCAGAAAGCAGGGACAACAGGGACTTCAGGGACGGCAGGGACTTCAGGGACAATGAAAATTTAGTCGAGCCTGGGAGATTTTTCGTCCCTAGTGTCCCTGGTGTCCCTGCTGTCCCTGTCTTCGGTTTGCTGCCCGCGCCCCTGGTCTGCCGCGCTACGGTCTCCAAGGTTTCTACTTTCCCACCATCTGCTCCCGCACCAGCTCCGCATACAGCCCGCCGCGCGCCAGCAGCTCGTCATGCGTCCCCTGCTCGGCGATGCGGCCGCCGGCGAGGACGAGGATGAGGCCGGCGTTCTTGATCGTGCTCAGGCGGTGGGCGATGACGATGCGGGTGCAGTCGAGGGCTTCGAGCTCGGCCTGGATCTTCGCCTCGGTCAACGCGTCGAGCGCGCTGGTGGCCTCGTCGAGCAGGAGGATGCGCGGCCGCTGGGCGAGAGCGCGCGCGATGGCCAGACGCTGGCGCTGGCCGCCGGAGAGCCCGGCCCCCCCTTCGGCCACCAGGGTCTCGTAGCCCATGGGCAGGGCCACGATCTCATCGTGCAGGTGCGCCTGCTTCGCCGCCTCCACGATGCGATGGAGCGGCAGCGCCGGATCGCCGAGCGCAATGTTGCTGCGGATGCTGCCCGCCAGCAGGCCCGGCTGCTGCGGCACGATGCCGATCTGCCGGCGCACCGAGCGCAGGTCGAGCGCCGCGAGGTCGGCGCCGTCGAAGAGGACTCGCCCCTCGGTCGGCCGGTGCAGGCCCAGCAGCAGGTGGGCGAGCGTCGTCTTGCCCGCTCCCGAGGCGCCGACCAGGGCCACGAAGGCGCCGGGCGGGATCTCCACCGAGACCTCCCGCAGCACCGGCGGCAGGTAGGGTCCGTAGCGAAAGCTCACGGCGTCGACGGTGATCCGCCCCTGGAGGGCACCGGCCGCGGGCGCGCTCCCCGGCTCCTGCTCGCGCGGCATCTCCAGGATGTCGTCGATGCGGTCGAGATAGCTCCCCAGGAGCTGCACCTGGAAGGCGGTCTGCACGAGCTGCGTCAGCGGCTCCAGGAAGCCCACGGCCAGGGCATTGATCGCCAGCATGGTGCCGAGCGTGAGATCGCCGGCCAGCACCCGCCAGGCGCCGAGGACCAGCACGAGCAGCGGCGAGCCCACGGCGAGCGCTCCCAGGCTCGAATCCACCAGCGCCTGTAGCCGGCCGCGCGCCAGCGCGGCGTTGAGCACCCGCGCGAAGAGGTTCGACCAGTGGGCCAGGGCCCGCGGCTCGGCGCCGATCGCCTTGTAGGTCTCGATGCCGGACAGGAGTTGGGCCTGGAACGCGTTCGCCTCCGCCTCGGCCTCCAGCGACTCGGCCGTCAGGTCGCGGTAGCGCCGGCGGTTGAGGAGGAAGAGGCCGACCCGCGCGAGCCCCAGTCCGAGGACGACGAGCCCGAGCCGCCAGTCGGCCGCCAGGATCAGCACCAGGTAGGCGAGCACCAAGGCGCCGTCGAGCGCGCCGGAGAGGACTCCCGAGGTCAGGATCTCCCGCACCATGGCGTTGCTGTTGAGGCGCAGCAGGAGGTCGCCCACCGTCCGCGTCTCGAAGAAGGAGAAGGGGAGGGCCGTCAGGTGCTCCAGGAAGTCGGCGGTCATCCTGCCGTCCACCGCCGTGCGCAGACGCAGCAGCAGCCGGGAGCGGACCAGGGAGGCCAGGAGCTGGGCGCCGACCAGCGCCGCCATCCCCGCCGCCGTCACCGCCAGCAGCCGATAGGCCGATCGCGGTACCACGCGGTCGACGACCACGGCCAGCAGCAGCGGCACCGCCAGCGCCAGCAGCCGGACGAGGACGGAGGTGAGCAGGATGCGCCCCAGCAGCCCGGAGCCGGTGATCGCCCGCAGGTAGCGCCGCACGCTCGACGGCCGGCGCGCCAGCTCGCGCGGCGCGAAGGCCTCCCCCTTTTCGAAGAGCAGGGCGACGCCGGTGAAGCTGCGGTCGAGCTCCTGGCGCGACACCCGGCGCCGCCCCCAGGCCGGATCGACGATCCACGCGCCGCCCTTGCCGTCCGGGCGATCGAGGACGACGAAGTGATTGAACCGCCAGTGGAGGACCGAGCCGCGCGGCAGGAGACCCAGGGCCTCGACCTCGTCGATCCGCACGCCGCGCCCCCGCAGCCCGTAGGCGGACGCCGCCTGGAGGAGCGCCGCGGCGTGCGCGCCGTAGAGGGTGACCCCCATCCGCTGCCGCACCTCTTCGAGGCGGACCTCGCGGCCGTGCCAGCCGAGCACCATGGCGAGGCACGCCGCGCCGCAGTCCGCGACCGCGGTCTGCTGGACGAGAGGGATGGGGCGGACCCGCCGCCAGAGGCCCCTCACCCCTGTCCCCTCTCCCACCGCCCTCCCCCCGACCGGGAGAGGGGGACCCGGTTGGGGCGATCTTGCTTTTCTCCCTCTTCTCCCGGTTGGGGGGAGGGCGATGGGAGAAGAGGGCCGGGGTGATGAGGGGGCCCCCACCACCTCCCCCTCCTCCCCCAGCCCCTTCGCCTGCTGTGCCAGGGCCGCGGGACGATAGGTGATCTCCCCCTGCGGCGCCGCGTCGCCGGCCAGTCTCTCCGCCAGCGCGAAGGCGTGGAGGTGGGGGGCGACCTGCCAGGCGAGGGCCGCGAGCCGCTCCGCGTCCGCCGCCGAGAACGGCGGGCGCTCCGGGGCGCGCTGCACGGCGAGCACGGCCAGGGGGCGGCCGTCCGGCCCCGCGGCCGGGGTGGCGAGGAAGCGCTCGTCGCCGGGGCGGCCGGCCGGCAGCTCGGCGCCGGGATCGCAGAGCCGGCAGACCGCGCGGTCGGCGCCGGTGAGCTGGCGGGCGATCTCCCCGATCGCCGCCGCCAGCTCGCGGGGGTCCCGCTGGACGGCGGCGCGCCCGGCCGCTTCGAGGAGCAGCGCGGCGGCGCGATCACTGGCCTCGGGCGGGCTCACGAGACGGGCGGCTCGAGCAGGAGGACGGATGGCACCCGCTCCGGCGCGGCCAGCCGCAGCAGCCCGTAGCCGATGCCCGCGAGGCCGGTCATCAGCCCGGGGACCTCCACCTCGCCGGGGAGGCCGCACCGCCAGCCGTGCTCAGCGATGTTGGCGAGGACGAAGGTGATGATGCCGTCCAGCTCGGCGCGCCAGCGTCCCGGATCGTCGAGCACCGCGGCGGCTTGGAGGAAGATCTCGGCGTTGCCGAGGTCGCCGTGGCAGAGGCAGTGGCTGCGGTCGAAGCCGCCGTCCCGGGTCGACTCCAGGGCGGTCAGGGCTTCGGCGCGCAAGGCCGGGTCCTCGACGTGGTGCAAAGCCCGCAGGCGCGCCAGGCCGACGCCGGGGGCGCCGTGACACCAGGCCATCATGAAGATGTTGTCGCCCACCTGCTGGGCGAGCCGGAGCTGGTCGAACTCCCGCACGTCCCGCCAGTTGCGCTGCTCCGGGACGTAGAGGCCCCGCTCGTACTCGAAGGCGTCGAGGGCGGTCTGGCGGAAGCGCCCGTCGCGCGTCGCGGATTCCAGCTCCAGGAGAGCCCAGGCGATGCCCGAGGCGCCGTGGGCGAAGCCCGCCAGCGGCTGCGAGGCGAAGGCCGACGACGAGCGCCAGCCGGTGCCGCGCGCCATGGGCTGCGCCTGCCGCAGCAGGTGCTCGCCGCAGGCCACGGCCGCGGCCAGCGTGCGGTCGGCCGGCTCCGTCCGGTGGAAGGCGAGCAGGCCGGCGAGGCAGCCGGCGGTGCCGTTGAGGACGTCGAACAGGGCATCCTTCGCGATCAGCTCCGGCAGCCGCTCCACGATGCGGTGCGCCTCGTCCAGGAGCTCGCGGTCGTCCCACAGACGGCCGAGATGGGAGAGCGCCCAAAGCAGGCCGCCCCAGCCGTCGTAGCCGCCGACGGAGGTGAGGACTCCCTTCAGGGTCTCCCACTCGCGCCACAGCGTCCGCCAGCCGGCGCGGGCGAGCTGCCGGTGGCGATCCTCGCCCGTGATCTCGGCGAGGTAGGAGAGGAAGACCGCCACGCCCGGCAGCCCGCTGTAGAGATCGCTGCCCAGGGGGCGCAGGTGCCAGTCGCGCCCCAGGAGCGAGCGCAGGCCGATCCAGGTGGCGTCCCGGGAGCCCCGGAGGGCGAGGGTCGCGAGCCGGTCTCCCACCGCGACGGCGGCGGCGAGGAGACGGTCGCGGCCAGCCGCATCGTCCAAGGCGGTCGCAGACGCCGCCGGCAGCTCGGCGGCCGGCGTGTACTCGTCCTCGACGCCGGTGAGATTGACGTGATGGGCGGCGAGAGAGGCACGGATGAACCACACCTGCTTCGCGAGGTCCTCCTCGCCGAGCGCGGCGAGGCGTTCGCGGACGAGCTCCAGCCCCGACCGCTCGAAGAAGTCCGGCCAGCGCTCGCCGCCGGCGCCCACGAGGTCGCGCGAGCCGAGCCGCGAGCTGAACAGGGGGATGTCCGCCGCGTGCAGCTCCCGGCGCTCGGCCGCCACCACCGCCTCGATGGCGGGAGACTCCGCGACCCCCTGCCAGAGGTGGTCGAAGTGGCGGTCGCGCTCCAGCGCGTCGCGCAGCAGGAAGGGGTGAAAGCTCTCCTGGAGAAGAAGGGCGTAGGTGCGCGTCGGCCGCAGCAGCACCCGGATCTCGTCCTCCGCCATGCGGGCGACCGGCCCGCCGGCGGCGAGCAGCTCGCCGCGGTGGGCCCAGAGCAGCCGGTAGAGGCGGGAGAAGCCGTCGATCAGCTCCTCGACGTAGTCGTTGACGTCGATCTCCCGGCCGTCCAGCCGCGGGCGGTTCTCGGCGGCTGCCATCGGGAGCTGCTGGCGCTGGAGCTGCATCTCGTCCGTGCCCCGCGCCTCCCAGAGCGGGAAACGGTCGGGGGTGAGCTGGCCGTCCGGCGAGCCGAGGCCCGAGAGGTCGATGCCGCCGCCGGCGCCGCCCCAGAACCGCTGCGGCAGCAGGCCGATGCGCAGCACCGACGCGCCCAGGATCTGGTTGGCCACCCAGTCCGCCCCCGTGTCGGGCGGGGAGGGCACACGCGGCTGGACGATCGATTCGAGATCGATCAGCAGCGGGTGCTCCCCGGCGGCGATCAGGTTTTCGTAATGGATGTCGGTGGCGTCGAGAGTGTAGAGCAGGGCGAGGTAGCCGCCCATCCGCTGATAGAAATGGACGACCTCCTCGCGTGTCTCGCAGGGGAAAGGCGCGGCGAACTCCATCCAGCCGTAGGCGTCGCGGGCGAGCACGCCGAGACGCCGGAAGCCCGGCGCGAAGCCGCGCTCGCCGATCCAGCCCAGGAGGTCCTGGAAATGGGCGGCGACCCGCATCGGCCGCGGTTTATAGACCAGGCGCCAGCCGGAGGAGAAAGTCAGCAGGCAGACCGTGCGCCCGCCGCGGTGGCGGTCGCCGGCGCCGGTGGCCGCCTCGGTCAGGGGGCCCGGATCCTCCGCCGGCCCGAAGGCCGCCAGGATCTCGTCCCAGTCCGCGGCCAGCCGGCTCAGCAGCTCGACGCCGGCGTCGGCGAACCAGCCGATGCGCACCGCGAGCTGGCGGGCGAGCACCGGGTAGGTGCGGAGGATGGCGAGCGCCTCCTCGGGGCGGCCGAGCCGCTCGACGAAGGCGGCGAAGCGCTCCTCCGGCGTCTCGCCGGCGATGCGCCCTTCGAGCCGGGCCACGTTCAGCTCCAGCACGGCGGCGCGGGTGATCGTCCACCGGAGCTGATTGGCGAGCCCGGAGAGGAGGAGCGGTCCGACCGTGGCGGGATCGAACGGCAGCGGCCGGCTCGCGGCGGCGCGGCCCGCGATCAGCCCGGAGGCCGCCGCGGCCAGCCGGCGCTCGGCCTGCTGGATGAAGGGCGCGGCCAGCGCCGTGAGGCGGACCTCTGCCTCCTTCAGGGCCTCGACGGAGAAGGGCAGGGGTGCGCCGGGAGAGGCGAGGCGGAACGCCTCCTCCAACTCCCGCAGCCACGCGGGGGAGATTCCGTCGCGCTCCACGCGCCCGGCGAGGGCGGCGGGCGGCTCGTCGAGCAGTGCGAGGAGCCCCGCCTCGTCCAGGCCGTCCCGGCTCAGGCGGCGGGGAAAGAAGCCGTCGCGGTCGAAAGGCGGCTGCGTCCGCCACCGCTCCAGCTTCTTGCGGGCGCGCTCGCCCACGGGCGTCGCCGGGGCCGGCCGCTCCCGCAGCGCGGCCCGCTCTTCCAGGGTGAGGGCGGCGGCAAATTCGGCGAGAGAAAGGGTCAACTGGACCTCCTTGAGAGCGTGGCCGCGCCGCGGGTCCGCGACTCCCGCGGCACGGCCGTCAGAGCGAGTCGAGCGAGCCTAGCAGCAACAGAGCGGACGGGTGCCGGAAGAGCAGCTATTGCAGCAATCCGAGCAACAACTGACGGCGCAGGAGGTGCCGCCCGCCACGGTGGTCAGCGCGTCCTGGCTGAGCTCGATCATGCCCACCGGGTTCGCCGGCAGCAGAGCCCGCTGCTCGTCGCTGAGATCGAAGAAGTAGTCGGCGTCACGCCAGGCACGAATGATTTCTTCGTTCTTCATGGTCGTTGTCTCCTTGTCAAAGGATTTCGGGTTGGACGAAAAGGAGCCCCTCGCGTTCCCCCGCCGCGGGAGGGCCGGTCGAAAGGCTCCGGGGTACGCCATCGAATCGGAGTTTCCAGCGGTCAGGAGCCGGAGGTGAACCAGCCCCCCATCCAAGGTGGAATGATCCCTTTCAGCATCGAGTAGCTGATCATCCGGCCCAGGTTCTCGGAATCGCGGTTGACGAGCGCCAGCACGTCCTCGAAAGGAGTGCTCTCGCGGTTGTCGATCTTGAAGGTCTTGAAGAAGTCGGCGTCGGGCACCGAGGCCACCGCCTTGCGGGCATGCTCGAACGACTTCCTGAGCATATCGATCACCTTCGCCTTTTCGAGCTTGCCCTGGTCGAGGTAATTGCCGCAGAGCGTCAGCTCCTCCGGCGGCTTGACGCCCCAGCTCTCGGGCTGGGCGAAGTTGGCGCGCGCGGTGTGGAGGAACATCTCGCCGGCCGAGCGCATCTTCTCGTTCGGCCGCCAGTCGTAGGTCTCGGGAGGCAGGCCCTCGGCGATGGCGACCATCATCTTCTGGGTCTCGCCGAGTTGGTGAATCAACTGCTCCTTGGCGAACGCGCTGGGGGACGTGGCGGACGTGATGGGGGGCTCAGGGGCGGCGGCCAGCGCCGGCCGGGCTGCGAGACCGGCGGCGAGCGTCAGGCAGAGGGTCAGCAAACATCGGACTTCTCTCAATGCGTCCATCCTCCATGCGACGGCGAGCTTTGCGCCGTCTACATAGTCCGGTGCCTGAACCCCCCGCGGGAGGGACAGAGGATGGGGATCGGCGGGACGCGGCGGCGTCAGTGGTTCAGCGGGTACTCGTTGATCCAGTGGAAGCCGCGGCTGATGAGCAGGAAATCCGATTTGTCCACCCGCCGCAGCGTGGCCCGGACCTTCCGGCCGTCGAACATCCCCTCCATGGCCACGAGCCCCGGACCGGTCTGCGTGTAGGAGAGGGTGGACTTCCATTTCGGATCGTCGGTCCTGGTCAGCATAATGACGTTCGTCCTGGGCTTTTCCTTGAAGCTGAAACGCCGGCGGGATTCGTTCATGGACTGGATGCCCATCCTGCCGATGCGATCGAAGATCACCCGGTGCCACCGGATGGGGTCGTTGACCAGCGGCGGCAAGGTCTTCCCGTCGGCCTCGAACTGGTCGACGTCCCAGATGCCGCGCAGCGCCGCCCGCGGCGCCAGGTCGCCGTAGGTCTTGCGGCCATCCCAGGCTTGATAGAAACACAGGCCGGCGAAGCCCACGACGAAAATCGTCCGCACGGCCAGCGCGCCGCGGTCCAGCCACCTCCTGGCAAAGAGCCGGGGAAACTCGACGGGTTCCGCCGAGCGGTTGAGCACGAAGAAGTGGGCGAGCCGCCGCAGCTCGGGCAGGCACAGGAAGACGGCCATGGCGAGCAGGTGCAGCGAGTACAGCTTGACGGGTACGTCGTAGCTGAAGTTGAGCATCACGATGTTGCTGAGGACGGCGATGCTCAACAGCGCTCCCAGCAGCAAGGTGCGGCGGGTGGTGAGCAGCAGGCCACCGAGGAATTCGCCGAGGCCGGTGAAGACGTTGTAGCTTGCGGAAAACCCCATGAACGTCCACAGCAGCCCCATGGGAGACTGGTCGCCGATCGGCTGCAGCAGACGGTCGAGCGACGGGCTGGGGAACTGAGACTTGATGATCTTGATCGCGCCGTACGACATCATCGCCGTGGCAAGCGAGAAGCGGACGTAGATCCGCAGCCAGTCGTAGAGCCGCGTGTATTGCGTCCGTCTGCGGTCGAGAACCGACCAGATCAGCGCCACCGCCGCGGCGAGGACGGCGTAGATGAAAACCTGGACGTAATTGTAGGTTGTGTCGCCGCTGCCGTTGGGGAAGACGGTGATGTCGACGTGGAACAGGTGCTTTCCGACCCAGGGCACGAACGTGCTCCAGAGCCCGTCGTACGGCGCCACCCACGCGTCGACATAGGGGATGGCGTTCAGGGGGAACGGAAAGATGTACAGGAATAAATACGCAAAGGCAAAGCGGAAGAGCACCCGAGTCACGGGTCGCCAGCCGGTCGTGGAATTTCCCGGTTCCATCGTCGTCTCCGTCTCGTCGAGGGAGCGGATTCTATCAGATGCCGGCGAGGACCAGCTTGCCGATCGTGCGGCCGGACTCGATCCTGGCGTGGGCTCGCCGCAGGGTCTCGGCGTTCAGCGGGCCGAGGCTCTCGCGCATCGTCGAACGCAGCGTGCCGTTCTCGTAGAGGTCCGCGGCGGCGTTCAGGATCTCGTGCTGGGCCTGCATGTCCGGCGTCTGGAAGTCCGGGCGGGTGAACATCAGCTCCCAGCAGAACGCCACGCTTTTGCGCATGAAGACGTTGATGGGGATCGGCTGATTGCCCTTCGCACCCACGATGCAGCCGATCTTCCCCTGGGGCTTGATGACGTCGGCCATATTCTGGACATGCTGCTCCGTGCTGTTGAAGCAGAGGATGTAGTCGACCAGGGGCTCGCCGAGCCGCTGAAACTGCTCGGCGAACGGCTGCCGGTGATCGATGATCTCGTCCGCCCCCAGCGACCGGCACCACTCCGCGGACTCGCCCCGGGAGGCCGTGGCGAGCACCCGCAGCCCCGCGACCTGCCTGGCGATCTGAACGGCGATCGAGCCCACGCCGCCGGCGCCGCCAATGATGAGGACGCTGAGGACACTCCTCGCGGGCCCCTCGCCCGCGCGCGGCACCACCATCCGGTCGAACAGCACCTCCCATGCCGTGAGCGTGGTGAGCGGCATGGCCGCGGCCTCCTCGAAGGACAGGTTGCGCGGCTTGCGGCCCACGATCCGCTCGTCCACGAGGTGGTACTCGCTGTCGCAACCCGGCCGCACGTTGCTGCCCGCGTAGTAGACCTCGTCGCCGGGGGAGAAGAGGGAGACGGCCTCGCCCACGGCCTCGACCACACCCGCCGCATCCCAGCCGAGGATGCGGGGCTGGACCTCCACCTGCTCCTTGGGAGCCCGGACCTTGGTGTCGACCGGATTGACGGACACGGCCCGGACCCGCACCAGCAGGTCCCGGCCGCGAGCCTCCGGCTTGGGAACCTCGACGTCCACGAGGCTCTCCGGATCTTCGATGGGCAGATACCTATAGAGGCCGACGGCGCGCATGACTGGGGAGTCTAACGTAAGATTCGGGAATCTTCGGTCTTACGCCGGGCTCTGGTCCTCGTCAATGTCGCAGACCTTGGTCCCGGGCAGCAGATGAAGGCTCTGCTCGCTCGGCCTCACGGGGACCGCTCCAAGCCTCGTCTTGACACTCCCTGGTAAATTCGATAATCTTGAATTAAATCGGAGATCGGCCGACTCGCCGCAACACATGGGAGGGTAGCGTCATGAAGCGCGCAATTCTGACTCTGGGTATGCTCGTGCTCACGTGGGAATCGATCGAAGGGGCGGCGCAGGCCGCGCCGAATGTGAAGATCAGCGTCCAGTGGGGCTCGTCCAACGTGGGTTCGACCCAGTATGGCCCGAAGCTCACCGCCTACATCGCGGTCAAGAACACCAGTAAACAGGTCTGCCATCCGCCGCATGGAGCGAAGTTCGTGGTCGGGGCCTACTACAAGACGCTCGGGCTGGTGAAGGCGACGAGCGTCGGCCCGTTCCCCACCGTCATCAATCCCGGGGAGACGAAGAATTTCATCGCGCAGTCGCTGGACGATCCGCATCAGGCCATCGTCTACAAAGGCTACGTGGACTTCTACGTCTCCTCGCAGACGCCCGGTCAGCCCGACCTCTCGGCCGCCGTTCGCCCGGCATGTCAGGGCGAGGTGAACCTGAACGACAACAACGCCCATTCGGTCAAAAAGGTCATCACGAATCCTTGACCCCGCGCGGCGCGGCCCTTCGGGCGGGGTGGACTGCGAGGATCTTGAACCGCGTAGAGTTTCGATGCGCGGCGTGGAGCCAGCCTGAAACGAGGCTGGCCTTCACATACCCAGTACCCAGAGGCAGCCGCTCTCCTTGGTGGACGTTTCAATGAAGCTTCTGATGCCCGCGCCGGCGGCAGCTACGGCCAGGCGGAGGCGGTCCGTATCGACATCCTTCCAGATCTCCTTGCCGAATATTGACGTGTAGCGCGAAAACACGGTCTCGCGGGAAGCGCCTGGGACCAGCTCCGCCACGAAGCTCGATAACTCGGCACCCAACGCATGGACCTGAGCGCGGTCGAAGCGAACGAATGCAAAGTAATCGAATTCGGGATGGACGCGGTGGCAGCACCCCGTGAAGAAATCGAATCCTGCATCCTGGACGAACAAGGAACCTTCGAGCCAGCACCCATGTTGTTCTGGAAGGTCATGCGGGTGAAGCTCGAAGTACGCGGTGCCCTCGAGCTCATGGACGTCGTGCAGCAGATTGAAGACACTCAGATCGTCGGAGCTATAGCTCATGGGATCTCCCGAGAGGGCGCCGCGCGGGAGCGGGAATCAAGCCCGCTCCTGGAATCGACTTTCGCCTCGATCTCAACCGTTGGCAGGTCTGCAGAACCTTGCGAAGCCACCGGCGGGGGTGAATGAGCTGGCGCCCGGGGTCATGCCCGGCGGACAGGGATTGACGGTGCCGCTGCAGCACTGGGATTCCGTCGTCTGCCAGCTCGCGGTGGTGAACGAGCCGGAGCCGACGCAGGTGGTGCGGCAGGTGCCGAAGGAGGAGGAGATCCGCGCACCCCGCGCGGTGGCGAGAGCGGTGAGGGAGAGAAGAGCGACAAGGCCAGAGGTGCGAAGCAGAGTCTTCATGGAACTCCTTTCAGGACCGGACGATCGTGAGCTCGATACCTTAGCACATAGACAGGGCTGCATTGGCGCAGGGCTCATCCCGCCCCCCTCCCCCTTGACCCATTCGCGGAAGACCTCCAAGATACACGCCAAGCCGCCCACGTTTCGCGGATCGAACCGTGCTTCGGGACGAATGGCTCTTGCCGTGTCATGCTCGCGATTTCGCCAGAGGTCCAGGAATCCGCCGACCGTCTGACCGCTCGGCATGCCCTCGTGGGCGCGGTGAGCTATCCGTTCGTCGTGGTGCTCGTCGGCCTGGCGTCGGGCCTGCCGAGCCGGAACCCCCAGCTCTTCACCTTCCTGATGGCCGCCGTCCTGGCCCTGGCCGGGGTCCGCGTCGTTCTGGTGCAGCGGTTCGACAGCATCCATGGCGCGCGACCCCGGGTCTGGCGCACCGCCTTCTACGGCTCGCTGCTCCTCAACGCCGTCGTCCTGGGGTGCCTGTTCTTCACCGCCATCAAGATCTTCGGCACGCGGGTGGAGTCGTTCTTCGTCTTCACCATCGCGGCGGTGATCGCGAGCATGGCGATCCTCCTCTACTCCCACGCCCTGCGGGTGATCCTCGCCTTCGTCGTCATCCTCCTGCTGCCGGTGATCCTCACCCTGAACGGCGTGGCCGGCCCCACGGCCTGGCGGCCGGGCCTCTGGGGATATGTGTGTCTGGCCGTCTTCTTCGGCTACCTCTTCGGGCTGGCGGCGCAACTCCACCGCGAGCGCTGGGAGGCGCTGCGGGGCGCCCATCTCCTCGCCAGCCGCGCCGACGAGCTGGAGCGGGCCCGCAACGAGCTGGGCCGGGTCCGTGACGAGCTCGAGCGGCTGGTCGGCGAGCGCACGGAGGAGCTGCGCAAGGCGAGCCAGGACTACCGCCACATCTTCGAGAACGCACACGATCCGATCCTCATCTTCCGGCCCGCCGACGAGGTGGTGCTCAACGTCAACCGCCGGGCCTGCGAGGTCTACGGCTTCAGCCGCGAAGAGTTCCTCGGCCTGTCGCTCGTCGACGTCTCGGAGGACGTCGCCCGCGGGCGCGACCAGGTCTCCCAGACGATGGAGCAGGGGGTTTTCCATAATTTCGAGAGCGTCCAGGTCCGCAAGGACGGCAGCCGGATGTTCCTTGAGATCAACGCCTCGCTCATCGAATACGAGGGCCAGACGGCCATCCTGAGCATCAACCGCGACGTCACGGAGCGCCGCAAGGCGGAGGAGCTGCGCCTGGCCAAGGAGGCGGCCGAGCAGGCCGACCAGGCCAAGAGCCGGTTCCTGGCCAACATGAGCCACGAGATCCGCACCCCCATGGCCGGCGTGCTCGGCCTGGTGGACCTGCTGCTGAAAACCGAGCTGTCGGCGACGCAGCGCGGCTACGGCGAGCTGATCCAGAGCTCGGCGGCCTCGCTGCTGCGGCTGATCGACGACGTCCTCGACTTCTCCAAGATCGAGGCCGGCCGGCTGACTCTGGAGCGGGTGCCTTTCGATCTGCACGCGACGCTGCGCGAGATCGTGGAGCTGCTGCGGTTCCGCGCCGGCGCCCGGTACACCGAGCTCGGCCTCGCCCTCGGCGCGGAGGTGCCGCAGTGGGTCTGGGGCGACCCCGGGCGCCTGCGCCAGGTGCTCACCAACCTGGTGGGCAACGCCGTCAAGTTCACCGAGGACGGGGCGGTGGACGTCGAGGCCGAGCGGCTGGCGGACGGCCGGCTGCGGTTCCGCATCCGCGACACGGGCATCGGCATCCCGCAGGAGGCTCAAGGGAGGCTGTTCAGCCTGTTCTCCCAAGCCGACAGCTCCACGTCGCGGCGCTTCGGCGGCAGCGGGCTGGGCCTCGCCATCAGCCAGCGGATCGTCGAGCAGATGGGCGGCGAGATCGGCTTCGACAGCACGCCGGACGTGGGCTCGGTCTTCTGGTTCATCCTGCCCCTCGATCCGGCCGCGCCGCCGGCACCCCCGGCGATCCTCCCCGGCCACACGGCGGCGGCGGGGCCCAACGGCCGGCGGTACCGCATCCTGGTCGCCGAGGACAACGCCATCAACCAGCTCGTCATCACCCACGAGCTCGCCGTGCTGGGCTACGAAGTGGTGGCCGTCAACAACGGCCTGGAGGCCCTGCAGGCCGTGGAGAAAGACGCCTTCGACCTCGTCCTGATGGACTGCCAGATGCCCGAGCTCGACGGCTACGAGGCCAGCCGCCGCATCCGCGAGAGCCCGGGCGAGAGCCGCGAGGTTCCCATCGTGGCCTTGACCGCCCATGCCCTGAAAGAGGACCTCGAGCGGTGCCTCGCCGCGGGCATGAACGACACCATCACCAAGCCGTTCCGGGAGGAGGTCCTGCGGCAGAAGCTGGAGCGCTGGCTGGGCGGGGACGGGCCGGCTCCCGCGGGACCGGAAGGATGAGGTGAGACGCCCTCTGACGGTGGTGAAAGACCGTCTGCCGGGCCACGCGCCATTCGGTGTCCGTGGCGATGGGATGGCCGGTGTTCGAGTTGACGTTCGTCATCGGCGCCGGGACGCTGGTGATCTCGACGCGGATGCGATGCCCGGGCAGAAAACGATGCGCGACGTCCGCGAGTGGAATCCGCAACAGCTCCGGCTTGCCGGGGGTGAGGAGGACTTCATGATCCATGCCGTGACGGTAGCGGGCGCGGATCACGCCGGGAAACGCCGCGAGGACTCGCACCCGGCCGTCCGGCTGCACGTCGAGCAGACTGACGACGAAATCCGTGTCCCGGGCATCGCTCGCCACGTACAGCTCGGCCTCCGGACGGCCGATGACCTCCAGCGGCGCCGTGAGCACCGGTCCCGTGTACACGAGCACGTCGGCACGGGCCTCCTTGGGCGACCGTTCGACCTCCGGATCCGCGATCCAGGCTTGACGCTCGTCCTGCGGCTTGGGATCGAACGTGTATCGATCAGGTTTTTCCTGCGCCGGCGGCTGCCAGCTCAGAGCGCCGTCCCCGGCCGCGGAATTCGCGTTTCCGCCGCTGTGGAGATACAGCCGGCGAGCCTGCGTGCCGGCAACCGGGTAGTCGTCGAACGTCCGCCACTCCTCAGCTCCGGTGACGAAGAGGCGCACCCGCGGCAGCGGTGCCGCGTTCGCCTCCAGCTTCAGGTAGCGATCGAAGAACGCGAGGTGCTCCGCCTTCATGTCGAGAATCGCCTGCGGCGGAACGTCCCAGACGCCGACCTTGTTCGAGCCGCCAAAGAACGCATACTCATGCGTCCACGCCCCGACGACGAGGAACTGCCGGTCCGCGGCGGGCGAAGCGCGTCGCATCCCCTGCCACAGAAAGATCTCGCTGCCTTGCGCCCAGTCATACCACCCTGTCACGTGCAGCGCCGGCAGGTCGATGCGGGCAAAGTCCGCGGGCGCGAAAGTGATCCGTTGCCAATAGGCGTCCAGCGGGCTGGGATGCGCGAGGAGCTCCTGGTACAGGGGAAGCGGGCGTCCGGCGAGAGCTGAGTCCGCCGTCGCGAGAGGCTGATATTTGACCATCGCCCGGATGTCGATCTCATGGTGGCCGGCCGAGTCCGAGGCCGGGCGCGGCGTCATGCTGTCCACCCAACTGAGCGCCTGCCATTCCATGAACGCGCCGCCCATGTAGGGGAAATCGCGGAAGTATTCGCCGCCGGCCGAGGTCGGCACGATACATACCAGGTGTGGCGGGTGGGCGCGGGCGGCGAGCCATTGCGCGAATCCGGGGTAGGAGGGTCCCATCATCCCCAAGCGCCCGTTCGACCAGGGCTGCGCGGCCAGCCATTCGATCGTGTCGTAACCGTCGTCGACCTCCTGGAACCAGAAGCCGAACCTGCCTTCCGAATCGCCGCGGCCGCGAACGTCCTGCGACACCACGGTGTAGCCATGCTCCACGTAGAAGGCCGCCAGCGCCGGGATGGTGCAGCAGGCGCGGGGGTAGGGCGAGCGGATCAGGATGACGGGATACCGGCCCTCCGCGGCAGGACGCCAGGCGGTGGCGCTGAGCCGGATGCCGTCGCGCATGGGAATGCGCAGCTCTATCGACGGCTCCTGCGCTCCCAGAGCGGCGGCGAGCAGGGCTGCGGCGAACGCGATCGAAAGACGCCCGGGCTTGAGCATGGGGCTCCAGTGTACTCCGGAGCGACCGGCAGTTGGGCGAGGAACGGAAGGCGGAGGTGCCACCCGTTTCCGGATGGCACCTCGTTATCGACCCAGGGACCAGGCCACTAAGGGCAGTTGGCGGTCTGGAAGCCCACGCAGTTGTTGGTGGTGCCGGTCGTAGGGTCGTTGCAGATCTGTTCGGGGCCGGCTTGAGCGCAGAAGTTGCAACTGCATCTGGGGAGGGCGAAAGCCGGGACCGCGAACGAGGCCAGCAGAAGGACGACTGGGGTGACGAGCATCAGGAGCTTCCGGCGCATGGGGCCTCCTTTTCTGGTAGCAGGCTCTCGGATGAGGCGAGAGCTTAGAGACGATATCGTAGAAATCTATATCTCGTCAAATCCAATCCCTCAGGAGGACGAGCAGCGCCCGCCGGTTCCGAGGGCCTCTCAAGGCAGGCGGACCGCCTGACAGAAGAGCTCGTCGAGCGCTCTCTCCGGTTGATCGCAGAGGCCGGCGTGCACGGGGGAGACCTGGATCATCGTGCTGCGCGGCGCGACCAGCCAGTGGAAGCGCTCGCGGAGAGAAAGCCGGGCGATGGGGCCCGCGTCCGGGCTGCCGGCGCAGATCTTGGGGATCGCTTCGAGATGCTGGCGCACCAGCTCGAGATCGATCTCGGGCCAGAGCGCGCGCAGCCGCGGCTCGTTCACCTCGACGCGCGCCGCCAGGAAATCCTTTTCAAGGCAGAAAAGGATCACGCCGGCGTTGACGAGCTCGCCGCGCTCGACGCGCGGCACCACCCGGACGATGGCGTAGTCAAAGGAGCTGAGCGCGGGCATTCACCGCCTCCTCCACGAATGCCGCCGCGGCGAGCCGCTGCGTCAGGAACGCCACGTAGCCGGCGCGCATGGCGTCCGGCGTCGCGACACCGCCGAAGCTTGGCTCGGGCAGCAGCCACACCTCCGGCACCTGCTCGACGACGCGCGCGAACAGGGCCGCGTCCAGCCGCGGGCGCAGGCGGCGGTCGGCCTCTTCGAGGCGGCTCGCCCAGGGCAGCAGGACGTGGTCGCGGATGGCGGCAAACCGGCTGCGGGCCATCGCTTCCAGGCTCGGCCAGTTGTGGTGGAAGTAGAGCGCGGCGCCGTGATCGATGAGGTAGAGGGCCTTGTGCCACCACAGGAGATTGGGGTTCCGCGGCGTCCGGTCGACGTTGGTGACGAAGGCGTCGAACCACACGATGCTCGAAGCGAGGTCCGCCTCGACGCGATCGGCCGCCACGTCGAACGTCGCGGACCCCGGCAGATAGTCGAGACCCAGGTTCAGCCCGACGCTGGCGCGGAGCAGGTCGCGGATCTCCGGGTCCTCCTCGTTGCGCCCCAGCGCCGCGTCCACCTCCACCAGCACCAGCTCGGGCACCGGCAGGCCGAGAGCCCGGCCGACCTCGCCGGCGATCAGCTCGGCCACCAGCGCCAGGGGGCCCTGTCCCGCGCCCCGGAACTTGAGCACGTAGAGCCCCAGGTCGTCGGCTTCGACGATCGCCGGCAGCGAGCCGCCCTCCCGCAGGGGAGTCACGTAGCGGGTGGCGCAGACGGTGCGGAGCGTGGGGACAGGACCGGGCATCGCCGCGATCCTATCGCAGGTGTGCTCAAAGCGCGGGGCGATCGTCCACCGCCAGCGGCTCTTCCTGCACCTCCCCATTCACCCTTTGAACACGATACGCGGTGACTCCCGGGCGTGAGGCGACGATGCGATGGAGGTCGTCGCCGACGAAGTGGAGGGCGACACCGTCCTCGACGGCATACCCGGGGAGCAACTCGCCGTTGCGCACCAATTGGTGATAGGTGGGACGGCGCTCCCCTTCTCCGTCATAGTGCGGGCAGCAACTCCCGGCGAGAAAACCGAGACATTGCAGCGGACGAAACTCGCCGTCGAAAGAGTCCGTCAATCCTTGCTCGAACCAGCAGATGGCTCCGGCGCTGATGCCGGCGAGGACGACGCCGGCGGCCCAGGCCTCGCGCAGGACCTCCGGCAGCCCCCACTCGCGCCAGACGCCCAGCATGCTCTTGGTGTTGCCGCCGCCGACATAGATCACGTCCTGGCTCAGCAGGCACGCCCGGAGGTCCGGGGTGCGGCGAAAGAGCGACAGATGGGAGGGGCGGCAGGGGAGCCCGGAAAACGCCGTGTAGAAACGCAGGACGTAAGGGTCGGCGTCGCCGCTGGCGGTGGGGATGAAGAGCACGGCAGGCGATTGTAAACGCGCCTGCGCCAGCACGTACTCGTCGAGGGTCAGGTTCTCCGGCTCCATGGAGAATCCGCCGCCGCCGAGCGCAATGATCTGCCTCTCAAGATCCAATTTATTCAATGCTCCAGCAAAAGGAGCTGTCGTGACCTGATACGCCATAGCAGAACTGCTGATCGTTCGGGTTGCTGATGCCGCTGCAGCTCGCGGAGTTGCGGGTCGCCATCGCGTTGCAGAGGAGCCGCGTGTTGGTGTCCGGGATGTTGACGCAGAACGAGGGGTCCCAACCCGATACGCCGTAACAGAACAGTTGCAGGTTTACGTCCGTGATATCCCGGCAATTCGAGGGGAAGTTGGGGGCGAAGGCCATGCCGAAGCAGGAGAGCTGAAGATTGCGGTTCGTCATGCTCCGGCAGGGGGTCTGACTGCTATCCGCGAGACCGGCGCAGATTTGCCGGTCGTTGAAATCGCTCACGTTGAGACAGTAGTACGAGCTCCGGCTGGCGATGCTGTAGCACGAAAGGAACTGGTCGTCGGCGTTGGCATAGACGAACGGGTTTCCCGTGAACTGAGCGGATACCGAGCCGGAAAGGAAGCAGAGGAACAGGCCCGCGGCCACCAGAGTCCTTCTCATGAATTCTCCTTGCATGAACGTTTCTCCGCTCAGTGGCAGCTCGTCGAGCTGAACAGCTTCCCTTGATCGACGCAGGCCCGGTTCCGGTCGTGTGGAACGCACACGGTCACCTCGCCGCTGCACTGCCCTCCCCGTCCATCATTGGCCACGAAACCGACGTGGTACACGCGCCCGTCTCCGGAGCCGGATCGTTCGGCCCGCAGGCTCGCGGCGCCGGTCCCGGTGCCCGTAGCGTCGGCACAGGTGTTGCCGGAGCCCTGCCCCTGGACGGGTTCGTCCTGGGTGATCCCGGTCACGGTCAGCGTCACGGGATCTCCATCGGGATCGACGACGCCGGCGATCGCGACCGGCACGAGCTTGTGATCGGGAGGCCACAACTGGCCCGGAGCTACGGTTGCGCCGCTGCAGACTGGAGGCTTGTTGACGACTGTCAGCGTCTTGAAGTCCAGCGCCTGCTCCCCTCCCGGCAGGCCAACCAGCAGGACCGCCAGATAGGTCTTGAGGGCCAGGCCGGAGGTCGGGAAGCTGCCGCCGTTCGTGGAGGTCCCGCCTTGGGCGAGCGCCGTGCTGACGCGGATCTCGCCCATCGTCTGCCCGGTATCAGGGTCCGCCAGGATCACGCGGACCGGGAGGTCCGGCAAGGCGGAGTTCCCCTGGTTCACGATCGTGAAAGTTGCTTGCACCGGCTGGCCGGCGTTGACGACCACCGGAGCGAGGCTCAAGGCGCCCGTGATCCCGGCTCCGGTCGTGGCCGTGCTCTCCACCTCGAAGGTGGCCGAGCAGGTGGCGAGCGCCTGGCCACCCCGGGTCACGCGCAGGGTCGCGGCGTACGGTCCCGGGCCCTGGCCGAGAGTCGCGAACAGGAACGACGGCTGAGCCCTGCCGGAGGGCGGCAGAGGAGCGAGGCTCCGGCTCTCCGTGCCGGCCGTGGCACCCGAGGGAGAGGTGACCGAGAGCACCGCCGTGAGGCCGTTCACCGAGAGGCCCCCGTCGAGGTTCTCCAGCGTCCCCGAGAGCATGGCCACCTCGCCCGGAGTGTAGCGGAGCCTGCTGGCGGTCAGCCTGCAGACCAGGGTGGCCGGGGCGACCTCGTCCGGCGTGGCCGGATTGCAGTCGTCGTCGATGCCGTTGCCCGGGATCTCCGTCATTCCGGGATTGACGTTCGGATCGTGATCGTTGCAGTCCCTGTCCGCCGGGAATCCATCGCCGTCCGCATCCGGCGGCACGGGGATCCCCGGCACGCAGCCGAGATGGCCCGGCACGGTCCCCAGGGTTGCGTTGCTGATCAGGTCCACGAAGTCGATCGCGAAGTCGCCGTTCAGCGCGCTGCCATTTCCCCCGATCGTCACCTGGAAGGCGGCGGTCCCGCCGGGACCCACCGCCCGGATCACCGGGGGCGTCGCCGAGAACGAGACGCCGGCGGGCAGGTCCCGCGGGCGCACGGCGACGTCCACCGGACGGGTGACGGAGGCGCGGACCGCCTGCACGATGGCGTTCTTGAGCGGCCCCATACCGCCCGAGACGTCGAAGACCAGAGGGTTGCCCGCGGCGTCGACGGCCCCCGTGAGCAGTGCCAGGGCGGACATCGAGGCGCTGGGCGAGAAGCTCGGCCCGAGAGGGTTGCGGATCGCCGTGCCGCCGGGAGCGAGGCCGATCACGGAGATCCCCATGCCGTTCAACGCGGTGATGGCGTCCGGCAGGGTCACGGCCCCCAGCGGGGCGACGGCATTGGGCACCGTATTGTCAGTCTTCGAGGGCGCGTTGCCCACGAAACCGAAGCGGTTCGCGCCCAGGATGTTCGAGCATTGCAGGGCGCCGCTCGGCACCGTGACGCCACCCGCTCCCGTGAGCGCCGCCGGGACCTGGGTGCCGGCCTTGTAGGCTGCCACCGGGCAGAAATCGCCGGCCTGGATCACCAGGCGAAGAGCCCGCGAGCGGAAGCCCACGCCGCCGGACGAGCCGGAGGTCGCCGCCACGTTCGAGGAGAAGGGGGGGACGTCCCCGCTCGCGCCGGGCGCCGTCTGCGTGGCCGCGGCTCCGGCGGCACCGCTGTCCAGCCGGGAGGCGTTGCCGTTGCCGTCGAAGCCGGCACCGGTCGCGATCTGGAACAGCGCCTCGTAATTGGCTTCGGGACCATCGCCGCCCGAGCCCGGCGCGGTGCGCTGGAGCGCCGAGTTGATCAGCGACAGGAAGCCCGGCGAATCCGCCGTGATGACCGGCTGGTTGAGGACGAACGGCCGGCCGCGGCTGTTCTCCAGGCTGAAGGAGCGCGCGGGCCCGCCGTAGTCCTCGAAGCGGCCGACGCCGAAGCCGAAGGAGACGTTCGGCAGGGCCGTCTGGAGATCGTTCACCAGCGAGCCGAAGATGGTGGCCACCGCCGGCGCCATATCGGCGAAGCTGCCCGTGTCGTCGAACAGGAAGAAGATGTCCACTTTGTCGATCGTCGACGCCGCCGGGAAGGCGATCGAGAGCGGCAGCGTCTCGCTGCCGCCGGTGCAGACCGGCGAGGCCGGCTGGATGGCGATGTCCTGAGGGGAGGTCTTTCCGGCTCCGGTGCAGCCCGCCGTCTCCAGAGTGCAGTCGTTGCGGCAGCTCAGGTTTCCACCGAGCAAGCCGAGCGAGGAGCAGGTCGCCCCTCCGAGATCGTTCTTGTCACATTGCTCCGAGGCCCGGTTGATGATGCCGTCCCCGCAGGACGGCGCGCCATGGCACGCCGAGGTATCGAAGGTGCAGTCGGAGCGGCAGCCGAGGGTGCCGCTCAGGAAGCCGAAGCTGGCGCAGATGGAGCCGCCAAGGTCCGCCCCGTCGCACGCTTCCGAAGGCCGGTTCCGCACCCCGTCTCCGCAGGTCGGGGCGGCGGCGCAGCCGGTCGTGTCGAACGTGCAGCTCGCGCTGCACCGGAGATTTCCCCCACCCAGGCCGAACGCCTCGCAGGTCTTGCCGGCCAGATCCAACCCGTCGCAGCTCTCCCCCGGATGGTTGATGAAGCCGTCGCCGCAGACCGGCGCAGAGAGCAGCGCCTTGAGCGCCCGCAAGGCGAGTGCGGTCTGGTAGACGTCTCCTCCCCAACTACCGTCCGCTCCCTGGCGGGACTGGAGGAAGGCGATGGTGGCGAGCCGCTCGGCCCCGACCGGGCCGGCGGCGGCCCAGGCCAGGGCGGCGAGGGCGGTGTTGAACACGGCGTCGTCGCCCGCCGGTCCGTAGCTGCCGTCGGGGTTGAAGCGCGCGCCGAGGAACGACCGGCCGCTGGCGAGCGCCTGGGAAACCAGGAACCGCGTCTGGTACCGGGAGAGCCCGAGGAGGGCATGCGCGGTGCAGAAGATCTCGCTGTCTCCACCGAGAACGCAGGCCCAGCCGCCGGCGGACTGCGCGCCGAGGAGAGCGCCGAGACCCCGCCGCGCGGCGTCGTCGACGCCCGAGCGCGGCGCGAGAGCGGTCAGGGCGAGAGCGGTATCCAACGCGTCGGACGAGTAGTCCGGCAGGAGGCCCCAGCCGCCGTCCGTGGCGGCCGCGGCGACGAGTTGCGAGGCCAGAGGGGAGACGTCGCGCCCCTCGATGGCCAGCGCCTCGATCCGGCGGGCGAGATCGTCGGTGTCCTCAGGCGCCGTCGCCGTGAGGAAGGCCGCGGCGGCCGCGCGGGCCGGCGTCACGGTACCGAGATCCTGTAAAGCCCGCAACGCCTCGGCCGTCGCCTGGACCGGACGCACCCTGGAGCTCGTCCAGCCGCCATCCGCCTGCTGCGAGCCGGCGAGGAAGGCAACGCCCTGGTCGAGGCTGCTGGCGTGGCAAAGGCCCGGCAGTGCCAGCAGGAGCACGGTGGCAAGGAGGGTCTGATTCAGTCGTTGCGCGCTCGATATCATGATCGTTCCTTTCAGACCTTTCCCACCCAGCTCACCTGCACGTCCAGCTTCCGGAGCATCCATCTGGCGGATGGAGCGAGGGCGAGCTGCTCGTGGGCTCTGCCCATGCGCCCCGTCAACGGCAGAGTGGTCTCGCTTCTGAATACACTCGTAAAGAAATCGAGGATGCCGAGAATCAGCGCGGACATGAAGGCGAAAAACATCCCATAGACAACCGTCGCGAGAATCGAGCTCGCGAAGAGACCGGCGATCGCCAATCCGATGCTGACTACTGCTATGAACCCGACCAGCGCCACAATCGCCTCGAGAGCGTCCGACGACAGATCCGGGTTTTTCCGGCTGAAGTCGAGCAACCCGGACACCGCGTCATAGGCTATGAGGAGGAAACTCAGAACGGCGAGGATGATGGCGGCCAGGGGAGAGGCAAAGATCCCCAGCAGAGTGAGAAGAGCGCCCAGAAGAAAGGTCGTGATCGGACTGAGCGTCGGCAGTTGAAATCCGCCGCCGGCCAGGCCGCCGCTGATCAGATATCCACCGCTGCCGGTTTCCAGGTCGAAGACGATGTAGCCGATGCCCGTGAAGCCGTCCTTGACGAACTCGCGCTGCGGAATCGTGACCACCTTGCCGGAATTGACCGAATTCTGGACGTCGGTCTTGACCGCCGCGGAAACCTGGAGCTTCGGCAGGACCTGCGCCACGTTGTCCCGGGTGACCTGAAAGATGGGGATTCCCTGCTGCGCTGCGGCCGCGAGGTAACTGACCGCCGTGATCCCCTTGCCCGTCGACTGGCTGTTGGTCACCTGGTCGTAGATGGCTGACTCGGCGCCTGAAGCGAACGCTCCCGTGACCGACAGGAAGTCGACGGCTGCCTGGGAATTTCCATTCCGGGCGAAGACCGCCTGGACATCTCTGTCGACATCGGTGATCAGAGCGCCGCTGCTCACCGTGCGGGGAGCGCCGAAGAGACTCGTCACCTTGAGGTCGTAGGTGAAGATCCCCTCCGACGGGAGGCGCGAGGTCACGATCGACCTGCCGCCCATCGCCACCCGGTCGAAGAGCTCGAGTTCGCTCCAGTAGAGGAGGCCCTCGCCGTGAAGGAATTCGCCCAGCACGTCATCCTTGTTGAGACCGGAGCTGTCGCCGGCCTGGAGACGGTCGCGACGTGCCCGCACGTCGGCCTGCCGGGCGGCGGGATCGCCGATCCTTCCGAGATTGAGCACGATTGCGTTGTAGGTGCCGGTGGTCAGGACGTTGTCCACCCGCTGCGGACCGGCGCCTGGTGAATTGAAGATCAGGCTGAACTGGCCTGACGCGCCGAGAGTCGAGCTCGCACCCGTGGCCACGACGGTCCCCTCGATCCGCAACTCCGGTTTGACGCGGACCAGATAGGCCGGAATCGTCGTCGGGAGACTCTCCGGCGACGGATTCGATCCCGCGGGGAGAAAGGATTCGAGCGCAGCCTCGTCCGCCGAAGTCGCCGGCGAGTAGCTCAGCGTGATTCTCTTGCCGGCCAGCTCCGCGAGACTCGCCGTGTAGCGCAAATCCGGAGTGAGCCCACCCGCGGAGGTGACTTCGAAGTCGAGACCGTGGCGTAGCGCGTCGGGTGCGCGGGCGAACCCTGCCCCCCGAACCAGCACGCGATAGGGCAGCGAGCCGGGCAACACGGAAGAGCTCTGCGGCAGAATGGCTTTGCCGCCGACCACATCCTCCATCTTGGGCGAGGCGTTCCGGCTCTTCACAAAGGCCGCGATCTGTCCCTGAAGATCCGTCAGCTTCTGGTTCGCCACGGCGATATTGATGCCGGCGACCGCTCCATCCGGGTCGCTGAGGGTCGCTCCATTCCCGAGCTGCTGGAAGAACTGTCCGCTGTCGAAACCGCCGGTCGCGGCCGCGAGATCGATGCCGTCCTGATAGGAGAACTGCTTGAAGCTGGGATCGAGGGGGACCCACGAGTCCCCCGGTCCGTGGACGGTGCCACGCGACGGAACGTAGTCCACGAACGCCTCGACCCAGGTGTGCTCCAAGCGGCCGGCGACCGGGCTGCCTCCAGAGGTCAGGGCGGTCGCCGGCGTTCCGCTGCTGTAAATGAAGTTCAGGGCCGCGGCCGGATCGGTGAAGCCACCCACCCAGTTCTGGACCTTGGCGATCGGCAGCTCGACTGTGCCCACCGCATAGCGCGCGGGAACGCCGGCGGCGCGCAGCAGGGCGATCAGGAGCGATGCGGTGTCGAGATCGTTGCAGCGGCGGGTTGACAGGCACATCGAAGCGCCCTGAATCGAGCCGTGCGTGGGGACGAAGTCAATCTGGCCGCGGACGTACTCGTAGATGCGGATCGGGTCGTTGCCGAGCTGGGTTGCGAGCGCCCGGATCTCGGGCGTCAGTTTCACTTCCGGGCTCTCCGCCAGGTCGTCGGGGCCAGGCAGGGCGGCCTTGATCCCGAGACCCAGCACCGGCGCCTGAGCAGCCTTGTCCTTGGGACGCTTGACGGCGCTGGCGAGCGCGGCGAAGTCCGCCGCCTTGAGCCGAGGCTCCCTGCGCGGCAGATCCGCGCGCCGGTGGGGCAAACGCTGAGGATCGAGGGCGGTGTGCCCCGGGTCCTTGACCTTGTCCCGCAGATGGACGCTCATCTCGGCGAGCTTCCCCTTGAGCGCCTGATACCGGGCGTGTGCATCCTTCCCGAGCGCCTTGCTCCTGGCCTGCTTCCACTCGTCGTGCAGCCGCAGGCTGGTCTCGACTTCGCCGCGGAATCTGCTCAGGTTCGCCCTGTAGTCGGCGACGGCATCCTGGTGCCGTTTGAGGATCTCCGCCGGCACGCCGGTCGCCTTGAGGCGCTTGCCGATCTGGTCGAAGTCCGCCTGGATCTCGGAATCGGCGGCCGCGATCTCCTGGAGCCGGGACGCGAGCGCCGCGAGGCCGGGCGACAGATCCTCCTCGCCCCGGGCCGCCTGGCCGTCCAACCGGACCGCGAGGTTCCTGGCCGTTCGGAGCGAGCTGTCGAACCGGGCCAGAGCGCGCTCCGGAGCGGCAAGCTCGACGGCGCGGGGAGCTTGTTGGCCAGCTTGGGCGAAGTTCCAGGGCTCACAGGCCATCAGCCCGAAGATCAACAGGGTGGGGATCGAGATAGGCCGCCGCCGGGGTACCCAAACGCTGCGGAGCCGCCCTCCCCGGGCTGGCCGCCGAGTTTCCCGGTCACGATGCGTTGGGCCATCCGACACGTCCGTCCAATGCTTGTTCATACCGCGCACGTCACCTCGAAGTCTCACGTCAAGAGCCAAGCCCACGGAGAGGGATGACAGATGTCAAAGGTCCTTCTGGACCCTGACAGAGCTTGTTTGCGTGCGCAGGTTAGAAGAGCAAAACCGTAAAGTCAATGGGCGGCATGCGTCCTGCCTATCGGCCAGCTCGCGTAAAGGTATAAATGCCGTCGTTCGGGGTCGTGGCGTAGAGCACGCGCGGGTTCACGGGGTCCTGGATCAACTGCCGCACGACGCCGGGCAGGCCGTCGCGCAGCGGCTTGAAGGTCCGTCCGCCGTCGCGGCTCCAGTAGACGCCACTGCGGTCGGCAGGGCCGCCGCCCTGCTGCGCCACGGCGGCGTACAGGATGGACGGCTCTTGCGGATCGATCAGCAGGTCGGTAACGCCCGAATTCTCCGGCATCCCGCCTCCCCAGGCGCGCCAGTGGAGCCCGCCGTCGTTGCTGCGCCAGATTCGTTGCGAGCGATCAAGGCTGAAAGCGCGTTCGGTGCCCAGATAGAGGACGCCGGGATCGACCGGATTACCTATGAACGAGCCAGCCGGCAGGCCGCGGCTCGCCCGCAGCCAGTGGGCGCCACCGTCGGTGCTCTTGAAGACGCCGCCCGTGGTGCCGGCGTAGAGGATCCCGCCGTTCGACGGGGCCGCCGTCAGGATCTTGACCGTCCCGCCCTCCGGCCCGATCGGGCTCCAGTAGTTGACGCCGGCCGCCGCGGGCACTGCGGCCACGCAGATCGACAGGAGGAAGACGCTCAGGATGGTTCGACCCATGGGATTACCCCTCTACAAAATTAGAGCATAAAAGCATAGGGGGATCGGCCCGCTTGGGGGCTGGCTCTACCGGCCAACTCGCTTCGGCGCGTTCTCGTCGGCCGAGAAAAAATCCTTGCTCCGATACGGCGCCTTCGTCTCCAGCTCGAGATTCAGGCTCCGCCACTGCTTGGCTTTTGGCGAGTAGACGAGCGCCGCGATGCGGTAGGGACCGGCCGTCTTGTAGCCGTAGAGCTCGTAGGCGCCGTAGGTCTCGATGAGGGAGTGAAAGGATTCGGTGAGCTTGTCCAGATTCGGCTTGCCGGGCGCCGCGCCGGGCTTCACCTGGCGATGGGAGGCATAGAACCCGGCGAGCCGCGCGGCGTCGCCGCCGTTGAACAGAGCCAGGAAGCTCTGCAACCAGGTACCCGCCGCACTCTTCGGCCACGACCCTGAGCTTCGCACCAGCGCGCTCCACGGTATGGTCGCGGGAGGATCCGCGGCGATCGTCCGGTCGATCCATGCCACGTGGGTGGATACGCGGCAGTAGGCGTTGATGGTTCCGTACTTGCCGAGGGGTCCGTTCTCTGCGCCGCCGGTGGAGAAGGAGCCGACGCCGGCAAGGTAGGTCTTCCCCGCGACTTCGACGAACGCCGGGCCGCCGCTGTCTCCCGGCCCCGTGGCGCCTTCGAGCTTCGTGCCGGCCGGCGGAGCGTCAAAGGTGGTGATGAACGAATCCTGGAAAACGGCTTCGATCCGGTTCGTCATGCCGCGAGGCACTCGACTCCGCTCGCCGGTCGCTCCGGTTTTGCCGGTGCCCGTCATTCCCCAGCCCACTCGGGTGATCGGAAGGTCGACCTCGTCCTGCTGCGAGTAGAGGGGCACCGGCTCGACGCCCTCGACATCGCGATCGAGCTTGAGCAGAGCGAGATCCTCCGAGCTGTCGACCGCGCCCGCCACGCGCTGCGGATGAAAGATGATCTTTTCCACCTGGTAGCGCCGCCCGGCGAACGTGACGTAGTAGTCGACGAATGGTTGCTGTTCCTCGGCGACATGGGCCGCGGTGAGCGCCCAGCGCGGCCGGATGAGGGTACAGGCGACGCTGTCGTTGAAGTGACCGGTGGCCGGATAGCGGGTGCCGAGAGCGATCGATTCCGCCTCGGGCACGTCATCGCGGATGACGATGGCGCGGCCCGGTAGAGCGCTGAGCGCGAAGAGGAGGACATTGACCGTACACGTACGAAGCGAGGGGGTAGCCATGACGGGATTCTACCAGCGCGCGGCGCGTCCGTCTTGTACGGCCTTGCGCGTTCTCGCCGCCTCTCACTCCCTCGCCAGCAGGACGAACCCGGAAAATCGCCGGAACCCTTCGCGAACCCGCGGCGGGGACAATCGTCCGATCAAATTCCAGAACCAGATTCCCTTCATCGTCCGCTTCAGCCGCTTGGCCTCGTCCCAGTTCGACCGGAACAGCGCCTCGCGCCAGCCGTACGGCCGGAAAAACTCCGTTCCTTCCGCCGGCGCAAACCGGAACGGCGCTCCGCCCGCCGCCAGGTTCTTTCCCCACGTCCGGTTCATCCTCTGGAGCAGTTGCGGGCTCGCCAGATCGATCAGCCACTCCCGGAAGCCGGGCTGTGCGTGGAGATCGGTGGCGAGCGCCGCGACCTGCTCCGGCGCGAGATAGATCAGCAGTCCCTCGGTGACGACGATCGCGCGCGATGCAGCGGCGCCGAGCTCGGCGAAGAGCGCCTGGCGCTTCGGCGCGTCTCTCAAGTCGATCGTCACCGCTTCATAGCGGCACACGGGCTTTTCATTGCGCAGCGTTTCGGTCTTGTAATTGAGAATCTCGGGGAGGTCGACGTCCACCCAGCGCAGCGAGGGAGGCAACGGCAGCCGCCACGGGCGTGCATCCAATCCTGCGGCGAGATTCAACACGAGATCCGCCTGTCTCTTTTGCACGGCTTCGAGAATGATCTCGTCGAACACCGCTGTGCGCACGATCATCGGCCAGGCATAGGCACGCCCGGACGGCATCTCCTCCATGATCTGGTGCCCGCGCTCGCCTGCCAGCCGTTCGGCGAACGGATCCCGGAAGATCGCGTCGGGGCGGGCGGTCTCCAGGGCGCGGTAGACCGCCACCCAGCGTGCGGTGTCAGAGATGTTGTCGATGGCCATGGTCGATCCTCTTCGTCTTCAGCGGTGGAGAGGCATCATAGCAGCTCCATCTCTCTGGGCACAGCTCTCCGCTCCGGCCAGCCGAAGAAGGGCGGCTTGTTGCATCCCGCATCTTCTCCTCTGGGAGGAGACCCCTGTCAGGTGACCGATACCCCTCGCGACGACGACTGAAAATCGTTGAGCGACGAGAGCGAGTTTTTCCGTTCTTATAGGTATGCCTAGAAAACTTCGCTACGTACCCGAACCCAAGTCCCTCGTGCACGTCACCTGCCGGACCATCCAGGGGCGCGACCTGTTCCGCCCCGGTCCCGAATTCAACGACCTCTTCCTGGGCGTCCTCGGCAAAGCCCAGCGGGACTGCGAAGTCGAAATCCACGCGGTTTCGGCGATCTCCAACCTCTTCCACCTGCTGCTGACCGTCGACGACGCCCAACAGACGACAGATTTCATGCGGAACTTCAAATCCAAGCTGGCCTTGGAGGTCAACCGCCTCACCGGTTGGCAGGGAACGGTTTTCGAACGGCGCTATGACATGACCGTGGTCACCGGCGAGGACGCCGCCCAGATCGAGTGCTTGAAGCACGTCCTGGCCCAGCCGGTTCAAGGGCAACTCGTGGAACGGATTGATGAGTGGCCCGGCGTCCACTCCATGCCGGCCCTGCTCGAAGGGAGACCCCTGACCGGCCATTGGTTCGACCGCAGCCAGGAGACTGCGGCGCGGAGTCGGGGAGAGGAACATGGTCGGCTCAAGTATGCGACAGCCGAGACGGTGATCCTGTCGCCGATCCCCTGCTGGGCTCATCTCTCCGAGGAGGAGTACCGCGAGCGCGTCGCTTCTCTTGGAAAAGAGATCGAAGTCGAAGCTGCCGTCGCGAGAGAAGAGAGGGGGACGCGGGTTTTGGGAGCCGAGACGATTCTCGCTCGGGACCCTCTGTACCGCCCGGAGAAACTCGCCCGCTCGACCGCGCAGCTCGTTCGCGCCGCGACCCAGGTGGCGCGAAAGGCTTTCTCCGACGCCTATTCCTGGTTCGTGAAAGCCTTCCGCGACGCCGCCGAGAAGCTGCGACGAGGGGATCGAACCGCTCCCTTCCCCGTCGGCAGCTTCCCCCCGGCGCTACCCTTCGTCGCGGGATAGGCAGGCCGGGACGCGATCTTTGACAGAGGTGCCGCCCGTCGGAGGGCCAGTCGGCTGAGCGTGCCCGCTCGCAGGGCCGGAGGTGTGTCCGGAGAGCTCGAAAAAGATTGCTTGGGAGCTTCGGAGGGCGGAGGATCAGCCTCTCAGGAGGGTGGGAAAACGCCGGGTCGGTTCCATGGGGCCGCTCCTCTTCAAAAAATCTCTGGCGCTTATTCTGGGCACAACGGGGTCAGCGGCTGGATAGACACCGGTTCCGCCCTGGTGGGCGTGCCCGCCGTCTTCCAGAACACCGTCCACACCGTCGACGGCTTCTTCCGCGATCCAGGCAACCGGCTTCTCCACATTTTCCACAGTTCCGGCAAGTGGTTCGTCCAGCCGATGAACGGCGTGGTCATCACGGATCCGGTCGCCGTTTCCTGGGGTGTCAACCGCTTTGACGTCATCGCGCTCGGCGGCGATTACAAGCTTTATCACTGGTGGTGGACCGGCGGCGCCGTCCAGAGAGAGCTCGTCTCCAACAACGCGCTCGGCCTGGGAACGCCCGCGCTCGTGACGTCGGGCGCCAATCACCTGGACATCTTTTTCCGCGGCTGGGATCGCACGCTTTACCATCTACGCTCGACAACTGGGATCGCCCCCTGGACGCTGGAGATGGTCGGCGGCACGCTCCTCGACTTCCCCTCCGCCTTGGCGACTGGAGGCGGGACGCTGCGGGCCTGCATCCGCGATGCGAGCAGCCAGCTCTGGGAGGCGGTGCAGGTCAACGGTGGAGCCTGGCAGTGGGCCTCGCTCTCGGCCGCCTCCGGTTCTCTTGGCACGCCGATCGCCGGCAGCCCCAGCGCGTCGCTCAAGAACGGTACTGTCACCATGTACGCGCGGACGGCCGCGGGCAACCTTGCGACCTTCACCTTCTTGGCGGGGAAATGGGCCTTCGCCAGCCACGGCGGCAACGTTTCCGGCTCTCCGACCGCCATCCCGGGCGGCGCGCTGATCCGCGGCCAGAGCGGCGCTCTCTTTCTTTTCGACGGCGTGAGCTGGGTCCCGCGCGGTGGCATCTTCGACTGATGAGTCGAAAGTCGCGGCTACTTGAACACGCCGAGAGCGATCAGCACCAGGATCCGAGGGGAGGAGACGGTGTTAGACTTGTCCCGAAGTACAGGATGGGGGACGAGGCATGGGCGACACCACAGACTCACCGATGCAGGCTGCCCAGAGCTTGCTGGCGGCCGAGATTGCGCGTCTTGGCCTTCGAGAGGTCGAGATCTCGGGCTATGACGAGAGTTGGCTTTCCATCCTTCTTCGAGAGGAAGATCGGACTGTTTGGCTCGGATACCGTGAGGGCGAAGGCTACTTCATCACGTGGGACCAAGAGGCCGCGGCAACTCACTTCTTCTCGTTGAACCAAGCGGGTATCACAGAAGTACTTTCTGTCCTTTCGTCCAAAGTTGTTTCCTCGGCTGTCGGCGCTGAGGCCGAAGTCGCCGTTCGCGACCTTCTGGACTCCATCGCCTCTCCAGAGCCCGATCCCGAGAAGATCCGGGACATTCTTGAAGAGACACCAACATCAGCGGAAGGGATTGACGTGCTGGCCACGATCGCAGCCCTGAAAACCTTCCGCTCTGCGATTGAAGAATTGCGCGGACTGCTGGCATCGCAGGAGAAGAAGAAGCACAAGGAATCCGTCTATCAGGAGCTTTTTCGCAGGCATCCTTGGATGCTGGGATCTCAGTACGGCAACGTCCTGTGGAACGAGCCTAAGCTGCGGCTTGATGCGCGAGCTGATCTGATGCTTGCAAGCTCTCTTGGCTATGCCGACATCGTCGAGCTGAAAAGACCTGATACACCGCTCTTGGTAAAGAGCAAGCTGATCGAAGTCTGGAGGCCCAGTGTGAGCCTGTCAGACGCCTTCGCCCAAGCACGAAAATACCTTCGTTCGATCGATGAGCATCGATGGGAGATCTCCAGCCGGTTAAACTTCAGGAAGCAGTCTGTCTCGCGAATGTACCGATCCAGCGTCATTCTCGTCGCGGGCAGGACACCGGTCGCCGAAGGTGAGCTCGATGCCCTCCGAGACCTGAGCCTGGAGAACAGCCGGATCCTTCTCCTGACTTATGACGACGTGCTGGCGATCTCGGAATCGACGATCCAGATTTTCGAACGCCGGCTCACCGCAAGAGCTCCAGGGCAGCTCTCCGAGCCCGGCGCGACTACTTAGCGCCCAAAGCGGCGCCTACGTCCTCAAATTACGTCCTCAAATAGCGGACCAGGTCGTGGACGTTGCTGTAGACCATGAGGACTGCCAGGACGATCATGCCCAGCACGGTCAAGGGCACTCGTAGCTTCACGAAGCGAGGGAAGAGCGCTTCCAGGCAGGCCAGGGTGATCTGTCCGCCATCGAGCACGGGGATGGGGAGCAGATTGCACACGGCAAGCGAAAGACTCAATGAGATTGCGACGCCCAGTCCCATTCCACTTTGAGCCGCACGCCCGCCTTCGACCACGATCCCGACGACTCCCGAGAGCGACTCCGGGTGCGAAAAAAGGCTGGCGAGAAGAACCAGGAGCTGCCAGCAGGCGGCGGCCACCTGCTGGAACGGCGCGATCAGGATCTGGTAGGACGACCAGCCCCGCGCGGTTCCGTTGAGGATGGAGAAGAGAGGAAGGGTGGCGATGAGATTGGCGAGCGGGCCGCCGAGAAAGAAGGCCAGCCGCTTTCTCAGGGGGAGCGCCCTGAATTCCTGTTCGTCGGTTATGGCGGGCATCACGAATCCACCCAGGGGGAGCGCCCGCAGCGAGTACTCGACCTGTCCCCAGCGCCGCGTCCACAGCTTCGGGCCAAAGCCGACGGAGAAGCCGGCGACCGGAATGCCGGCCAGTCTGGCGGCGGCCAAGTGGCCGAGCTCATGAATGACGACCAGCAGGCTCAGCAGTGCGAGGATTCCGAGGTAGATCATTGCAGGCTCCCGGGCTTTCTGGCCCCGTCGCGATCTCGTAGCGGAGATTCTATCGCAGTCGCCCAACGAATCATACCGTCAGGAGGCGCCGTTCCCGAGAGCCTGCACGATCCTGGCAGTGGTGACGATCTGCCCCACATGCCGTTGCGTGTGCTCGGCGGCATGGAACAGCAGCCCGAGCACCGTCGAGGGCAATTGGAGGCGGCCGACTCCTCGTGCGTCGAGCAGTGCGGACTCTCGCGTACCGCGGAGCTGCGCGAGAGCACGACCGACCTGCAGCTCGAAGGCCGACACGAGGGTCGCGGCTTGCGCGGGCGGAGATCCGGGCGACGCCTCCGCATCGAGAAACGCTCTTTGCTCCGCGGAGAGCCCCTCGCCCCGGGCGTAGGTGAAAAGCCGGTCCAGGCTGCCTGCGGCATGGTGGACGTGGAACCCCACCGAGGCAGCCCCGCCAGGACGAGCCCAGAGGTGATCGGGCGAGAGCGGCCCCACGACACGGCGCACCTCCTCCACGGCTTGGAGGAGCGCATGGGCGACAGGCTGCAGCAGGGACAGGACCTCGGGAACGGGGCCGCGCAGCCAGACTTCAGATTGGTCGGAGGCTGTCATTGACGGAAGATAGCAGAAGGCTCGTCTCCAGTTCAGATGGCCAGCACGTATTTCGCGAGGTGACCAATGCGACCGAGAGTCTCCGGACGTATGCGCGCAGCCTGGTTGACCGCCGGCTCGGCATCACGGCGGATATAGGCGCCTTGGATTGAACGCCGAGGCTCGCCGACCCGATTTGTCGTGTGTCCGTGCCAGGCCGACCCGTTGTAGACGATGACTGAACCCGCCGGGCCACACGCCAGTACCTGGCCCTCATAGTCCGCAGATGGATCCTGCGGAAAGTCGGCCGGGATCGTGGGCCATTTGTGGGAGCCCGGCACGAAACGAGTGGCCCCGTTATCCGTTCGAAACTCATCCACCATCAGGATGAACCCCACCATCGGCCAGCCATCCCCCTCGCGCTTGAAGTCCACGTGAAGATTTTGTGCCCGTGAGTAGGGTCGCACAGTCCTCGCATGCATCGTGCTGAGCTTGAAGGGTTGACCGATGATGCGACAACACGCCTCGAGGACGGGTTCGTACACGTACAGCCCATCGAATTCTGGGCCGCGATTGACGAAGTCGTTGACTCGGGTTGTGGTGCTACCTATCGCTACGTCCTCTGGAGTGGCGCAGGCCACGGCGGCATCGTAAGCCTCGGCAAATTGCGCCATCCGGTCGGGCGCCACCGGGCCAGGAATGACGACGAAGCCCACGTCGCGCAGCTCCTGAACCGCGCCCGCGGACAGCTCGCAGCGCGCATCGACTACGCTGAACCAGTCGTCCATAGGTTCTCCCGCGGGGCAGTGTCAAGGTCTGCCACCAGGAGATCCTCGGTGAGTCGCCGCGCTGACTGAAGGACCGTTCCCTCAGGATCGACGATACCGGACGATCCGTAGGACACCAGGTCCGCAGTGCGGCCTGCGACGTCAGCACGGATGACCGACACCCTGTTTTCTCTCGCCCGAGCGATGTCGGCATTCCTCGCGTCAGCGACGACCTCCGCCTTTTCCAGAGGGAGACCGTTGTTCGTAGGCACGAACAGCGCCGTCGCTCCCTGGGAGGCCATGACTCTCGCGGGCTCGGGATAGTTGGAGTCGTTGCAGATGACGATGCCGAAGGTCAGACCGTCAACCCTGAAGACCGGGGTTCGGTCGCCAGCCTGATAGATCGACTTCCTGATCGCCGGATGCAGCTTGCGATACAAGCCGACGACGGCTCCCTTGTGAAACACCGCTGCCGAGTTGTAGAGCTGACCCGTTCCGGAAATCTCGGTAAACCCCAGAATTGTCGTCACCGTGTCGCTTGCAAGGGGTGTAAGTACGGCGCTGAGCTGACCGCTTTCCACGTCAATCGCAATCTCGGTCGGGCGTGCCGTGTAGTCCGCCAGACCTCCCAGCACAGCCTCCGGGCAACAGAGGATTTCCACCCCCTCGGATTGACACCAGTCAATTTGTTTGCGAATGAGCTCGACGGCGTCCATGGAGCCGCAAGGAAGAAGAGGAGCTTGGTAGGCGGCGACTTTCACGGGAATTCGTCCCAGGGAACGTAGGCATTATACGCTGCCGATCCGCCGCCCCTGCCGGGGCTTGGGGGGGAATGGGATCCGCCTACCCGGGGTCGCCGCGCCTTCGGCGCTCTGACCCCGGGCTACATGCCTTGGCCCCTTCGGGGCGGAGGTGGGCATCCGCGGAGGCATCCGAGACGGCTCTTTCGGGGAGCTTCCGACTAGTCGAAATTCACGATGCCGGCGATCTTGTTGCGCAGCGCGTCCCGAGTCTGGGCGACGGTGCCGCCGTTGTCGCCGGTGACCATGACGACGGCGGTGACGCGCGGGGCGGTGCCGACGCAGGTGATGGCGGCGTAGACTCCGGGCGCCGAGCCCGCCACTTCGCTGGGCGACCGGCGGATGTTCTGGAAGTGGAGGTTCCGCATCGCGTCCCCGGCGAAGGTGAAGCAGGTGCGGACCGAATTCGTGTTCACGCCTGTGGAGGCCCAGTAGAGCGAGGCGCCGCTTGCGGCGCCAGGGAGCGCGACGGCGGCGGTGGCGAGGAGGGCCGCGGCCATCCCCATCTTGACCAGGAGCTTTCTCATGTCTGAATCCCCTTTCTGCAGAGAGTGAAGCTGGCGGTCCGGTGAGACCTGGAAGCCTCGGCGGACCGGGCGACTTGCAGGGTTGGGCGTGGGAAGGCGTGGTTCTGTTACAGAGGGCTCAGGGCCCGGTTAAAATTCAACGAATTGAATCGCCGATGCGAAATTTGCTCGGCGCAACGAGAATTTGCTCAGATCGCCCGAGATTTGCTCGGCCCGTCCAAAATTTGACCAGCCCAACGGGTGATCTGACTTTTTCAGGGAAAATTTAGTCAAATCGACGGTGATCTGACTTTTTCAGACGAGATTTGATCAAAAAATCCAATGCTCTGAATGGCGCAGCGAAAATTTGAGTCAAAAATCCAATGCGCTGAATTGTGCAGGGCTGCGGACGAGCAAAAAAGAAGGGGGCCTTGCGGCCCCCTGGGTTGTTGCGGAGATTACTTGGTGGTGGAGTGAGTCGCCGGTGCGGGCGCTGGCGCCGGCTCCGGAGTGGAGGGGGTAGTCGTGGTGGTCTGGCCCTTCTTCTTGGCGCGACCCCGCGGGCGCCTCGGCTTGAGACCGAATTCCAGGAGTCGCTCACTGGTGAACCCGTGCTCGGCCTTGAGGATGGCGCCGACGCGGTTGCGGAGGTCCTCGCCGGCCTTGGCGAGTTCGCGGCGCTGACGGTTGACCCCTTGGAGGTCGGCCTTGAGCTGCGCCTGCCGATTCTCCAGAGCTTCCGCATCTGTCGTCAGCTTCACCAATTCGGTGTAGCGTGGCGTCAACTGCGGCATGGCCTCGAGTTGCGACTTCAGGTTGGTGCCCATCACCTTCCATCGACCGATGACCTCCGTTCCTGCTTTACCGTTTGAAGACATTGTCCTGCTCCTTTCTTGGAACCTTCCGGTCCCGGTTAGTTTCCGTGGGCTTCCCGCAAAGCCCCGGAGGTTTTTGCCTGCTCCGGCTACGGGTCCGGTCCTTCAACAACTCCGAAAACTCACTGTGCTTCACTGAGTCCGCTCTGGCCAGGGCTGAACTGGTCGGCAATGGTAGGACCTGTTTTCACGAATGTCAATAGGGTAGTATTGGAAGATGAATCGGGAGGTGAGGGTTGTATTGGAAGGAGAGGCGAGATTTCTGCTAAGATCCTCGTCCGAGGAGGAGATGCCATGAGCCTTGGAGACATTCGCGCCTACAAGAAGGTGGGGGAGGGCCGGTTCCGGGAGAGCCGGGGCCTCTTCTTTGAGGACGTCGTGGTGGGGGAGATCGTGGAGCACCGGCCGGGGCGGACGGTGACGGAGGCGGACAACGTCTGGCAGTCGCTGCTGTCGCTCAACCCCCACCCGCTCCACGTCGACGCCGCCTATGCCGCGAAGTCGGAGTGGGGACGGCCCCTGGTCTCCAGTCTGGTCACCCTGTCAATCGTCACCGGCATGAGCGTCAACGGCACCAGCGCCAAGGGGGTCGCCAATCTGGGGTGGGAGGAGATCCGCCTGCTGGCGCCGGTCTTCGTGGGCGACACGCTCTACGCCGAGAGCGAGTTCCTGAAGAAGCGCCTGTCGCGCTCGCGCCCCACGCTGGGGGTGGTCACCTGCGCCACCCGCGGGATCAAGGCCGATGGGACCGTGTTCCTGACGTGCAAGCGGAGCTTTCTGGTACCCACTCGGGAGCATGGGCTGGAGGAGGCGGGGGGGTACTGAGCCCGGGGAGTTATCTTTGTCTCAGAGCGCCCCGCCCGAGGGCCCTCACCCCTGTCCCCTCTCCCGCCCCCTCGCCACCCCCCTCCCCGGGAGAGGGGAACCCGGTTGGAGCGCTCTTGCTGGTCTCCCTCGTCCTTTTTGTCTTTGCTGTCCTTGTCGTCTTTTCTTGCTTTCTCCCTCTTCTCCCGGGGAGGGGGGTTGGGAGGGGGCGGGAGAAGAGGGCCGGGGTGATGAGGGTCTTGGGAGGGGGAGTTCCTTGACGCCCTCTCTCGGCCGTTCTACGATCTCTGCCACTTCAGCGACGAGGAAATCGAGGCTGTTCCGGCCGGCCCGTGAAATGGAATGCCGGCGTTTGGCAACTCCTGGATGACGACGGAGGGTCTCCGGCATGATCTGCCCGAAGTGCGGCTTTGAACAGCCTGATGGTGTGGAGTGCATGCGGTGCGGCGTGATCATCAGCCGCTACAAGGGGCCGGTCTTTGGCGCGGCTGGCGCGGCGGGGCCGCCGGGCACGCCGCCCGCGTTCGCCCCGGTCGCGGCATCCCCGCCGCCGTCTTTCATCCCGCCGCCGCCGGTGATCGCCGGGGGGAGGGTCCTCGCTCCGGCTGGCGGCGGCTTCGGCGATCCGCCGCCGGTTGCGGCCGGGGGCACGGTCTATGGCGGGCCGGGGAGCGTGGCGCCGACCTTCTCGTCGTTCTCTGCGACCGGCCAGGACTTCCTGGGGACCTTCGAGCTCGGGAAGGTCCTGGGCGAGGCGTTCTCCATCTTCTTCTCCAACTTCATTCCCTTCGCGCTGCTGAGCGCCCTGATCTCCCTGCCTGTGTTCGCTTTTGCAGCCTACCTCCTGCAAGCTCACAGGAGCCCGGCCACGGCGCTCTCCTTCTTCTTTCTGGCGCTCCTGGTGCAGATCATCCTGGGTCAGTTGACGACGGCGGGGCTCACCTACGGCGTCTATCAGCAGATGCGCGGCCAAAGCCCTTCCTTGATGGACTGCCTGCGGGTGGCGTTCTCGCGCTTCTTCCCGGTCCTGGGCGTGGGCATCGTGGCCGGGTGCGCGGTAGGATTGGGGGCCGTGTTTTGCCTGGTTCCGGGCTTCATCCTGGCCGCGATGTTCGCCGTGGTCGTCCCCGTTACCATCGAGGAGCGGCCTGGAGTCTCCGACGCCTTGCGGCGCAGCGCTCACCTCACGGAGGGCTTCCGCTGGCAGGTCTTCGGCCTCTTGTTCGTGCTGGGGGTCCTCGAACAAATCCTGGTGCGGATCGCGATCGTCCCGGCCCACGATCTGGGCACGTTGCTGATGATCTCGAGCACCGTCAACGTCCTGACCATCGGCCTCCGTGCCACGGCCGTGGCGGTCATGTACTACCGCCTGCGCAGCGTCAAAGAATCGGTCGACGTTGATCAGATCTCCTCGGTCTTCGCCTGAGCGTGCGTTGGGGAGGGGGCGGCACCTCCTCCCGGCGCTGCTCCTGGCCGGCGCGGCTCTCCTGGGCGCGCCGGCGAGGGGCCAGAGCGCGCCGGCGCGCCCAACCGGGGTCCCGGAGCGGGCGCGGGCGATCCTCGCCGATCCGCGGTATCAGACGCGGCTGCCGGAGCACGAGGCGCCGCAGGACCTCGACGAGAGCCGGCCTCGGCCGTCCTCCGGCGGCGTCAGCCTCCCCGCGGCGGCTGCGCCGGTGATCAGCGCCGGGGCCGAGCTGACGCGGATCGTCTTCCTCGTCCTGCTGGTCGCGGTGATCGCTCTCGTCCTGGCCTGGGTGGTGCGGGCCGTGGCGGAGAGGTTGGGACGGGCGCGCGCCGGCGGCGAGGGGGAGGTGCAGGGCACGGGCGCGGCGGCCGGGCCGGAGCGCGAGCCGGACCTGGAGGACGCCACCCGGCTGGCCGCCGAGGGGCGCTATGGCGAGGCCATTCACGCGCTGCTGCTGGCGGCCATCCACCACTTCGCAGCCCGCGCTCATATGACGGTCCAGCCCTCCCGCACCAGCCGCGAGCTCGCCCGTCTCCTCCCCTTGAGAAGCGAGTCGCGGACGGCGTTCGACGAGCTGGTACGGGCCGTGGAGCGCACCCTCTTCGGCGGCGAGGCCGCGGGACCGGAGGACTATCAGCGCAGTCTCGAGCGTTTCCGCTCGCTCGTCCGGAGGCCGGCGTGAGGGAGCCGGATCAGCCGGATCAGGAGACCGCCGCCGAGACGGAGCTCGAGGGGGGCTTCTCCCGCCGCCGGGTGGCCTGGGCCGTGGGGATCGCCGCCACGTCGTTCGCGATCTTCCTGCTGCTCCTCGCCTTTGGCCGCGACCTGGAGGGGCGGCCGGCGCCCGGGGCCGACACCTTCAGCCGCAGCGCTCTCGGCTATCGTGGCGTGGCCGAGCTGCTGCGGGCCCTGGGGCTCGGCGCGACGTCCCGCCAGGCGTCGGCGGGGAGCGGGGTGGGCCCCGATCATCCGCTGGTGGTGGCCGAGCCGGACCCCCGGCGGGGAGGCAGCTCGCCGCGCCTGGAGACCCTCTGGCAGGAGGCCCGGGACCGCCAGGCGCCGCTCGTCGTCGTGCTCCCCAAGTGGATTCCGAGCGAGCCGCGGAAGGACAAGCCGGAGTGGCTGGAGAAAGTGGAGCTGATGCCGTCCTGGCAGGTGCATTGGGTTCTCCAGGGTCTGAAGGATCCGGACCTTCCCGTGACAGCGCGGCGATTGCGGAGCGCCAGGGGCTGCCAGGCGAGCTGGCACAACGGGGACGCGCCCTTGGCCCTCCAACTGGACGTCGAGACGCCCGTCCAGCTTCTGCTGCCAATCGAGGGGCTGGAGCCGGTGATCCAATGTGACGGCGGCCTGCTGGTGGCGCGCCGGCCGGCGAGGTCCGGCCGGCCGCAGGTGGTGGTGATCGCCGATCCGGATCTGCTGAACAATCAGGGCCTCGGCCGGGGGGAGAACGCCGCCGCGGTCTATCAGCTCTTCGCTCGCGAGCTGGCGGCCCAGGGCGTGGTGTTCGACGAGACGGTTCACGGCTTCAACCGGACGCCGGGCCTGCTCGCCGAGGCGTTGCGCTTTCCCATGGTGCTCGCCGTGCTCCAGGGGCTGGTGCTGCTGGGCGTGGTGCTCTGGGCGGGCATGGGGCGCTTCGGCAAGCCGCTGCCGGCCGCGGCCGGGCTGGCGGCGGGCAAGGCGGTCCTGATCGGCAATACCGCGGAGCTGCTGGCCGGGGGCGGCCACGCCGCCGACAGCGCCATGCGCTATTTCCAGCAGACGACGCGGGCGGTGGCCGCCTACTACTTCCTGCCGCCCGATCTGCCGGAGACCGAGCGGCTGGCCCGGCTCCAGCGGCTCAGCGAAGGGCATGGGAAGAGGTTGAATCTCGCTGCCCTGGAGACGGATCTCCGGCGGCTCCCCGAGGGGCGGCGCGGCGAAGGGGACGCGGCCTGGATCGCTCAGAGGTTGTATGACTGGCGTGTGGAGATGACGAATGTCGACCGAAAAAGTGCGTGAGCTGGGCCAGGCCCTCCGGGAGCGGATCGGCCGGGTGATCATCGGACAGGAGGAGGCCATCCAGCTCCTGATGGTGGCCCTGGTGTCGGAGGGGCACGTGCTCTTCGAGGGGCCGCCCGGCACCGGCAAGACCCTGCTGGCGCGCTCCTTCGCCGCCTGCCTGAAGCTGGAGCTCAAGCGCGTCCAGTTCACACCCGACCTGATGCCGGGCGACCTGGTGGGCACCAACCTGTTCAATTTTCAGACGAACTCCTTCACCGTCACCAAGGGGCCGGTGTTCACCGAGCTGCTGCTGGCCGACGAGATCAACCGCACGCCGCCGAAGACGCAGGCGGCGCTGCTCGAAGCCATGCAGGAGCGGACGGTGACGATCGATGGGACGTCCCATCCGCTCTCCGCCGGTTTCATGGTGGTGGCGACGCAGAACCCGATCGAGCAGGAGGGGACCTACCCGCTGCCCGAGGCGCAGCTCGACCGCTTCCTCTTCAAGGTCCTCATCGGCTACCCAGGGCGCGAGGAGGAGGTGGTCATGGTGCGTACGCACGGCCACCAGACGACGATGCCGAAGCTGGACCAGCTCGGCCTCGCTCCGCTCTGCGACCTGCGCTACATCCAGTGGGTGCGGCAGGTGGTGGCGGGCATCCGCCTGGCGGACGAGACGGTGGCCTACGTGGTGGACCTGATCCGCGCCACGCGCCACCATCCGGCGCTGCAATACGGCGCCAGCCCGCGGGCGGCCAACATGCTGGCCGCCGCCGCCCGGGCCGCCGCCGTGCTCGAAGGCCGGGAGTTCGTAATCCCGGACGACGTCAAGGGCCTCTTCAAGCCGCTGCTTCGCCATCGCGTGGTGCTGGCCCCCAGCGCCGAGGTCGACGGGTTGGGGGCCGATCAGGTGCTGGAGCAGGTGCTGGCGCAGGTGCCGGCGCCGCGGTGACCTATGCCGATTCGAACGGCATTCATGAATCGGGGCGGGGCGGCGCCGGCGGGGCCCTCATCACCCCGGCCCTCTTCTCCCGGCCTCCCCCCCGTCCGCCGGGAGAAGAGGGAGTGGTTAGTCTTGAAAAAGCAAAGACAGTTTCCCTGTTGTTTCTTGTCTTCCTCCCCTCTCTCCCGGCCGGCGGGGGGGAGGCTGGGAGAGAGGGGTCGGGGGAGTGAGGGCCCCGCCCCGAAGGGGCGGGGTTGGGGAGTCGGGAGCCGCTGATGCGACCGACTCGCCGTGCCATCGTCGTCGCCGTGGTGGGCCTGGCCGTGGCGTTGCTGCCGGCGGCGGTGGATGCCCGGCTGTGGGCGCTTTGGCCGATTTATCTCGGCGGGCTGGTGGTGGCTCTGGGCGCGGACGCTTTGATGGTGCCGCGGCGGATGGGTGTGACCGGGGCGCTGGCGATGCCGGGGACGCTCTACATCGGCGAGGAGGAGGAGGCGGTGCTGACGGTGGCGGTGCCTTCCGCGCGGCGGGTGCCGGTGACGGTGGCGATCGATCTGTCGGACCGGCTTCTGCCGCAGCCGCAGCTCCGGGGCCGGGCGTCGCGGGAGGGGACGGGGCTGCGTTTCCGTCTCGCTCCCACGCGCCGCGGGAGGATCGTGGTGGAGCGCGCCTGGGTGCGCTACGCCGGTCCCCTGGGGCTGATAGCGGCGGTGGCGCGGCTGGACCTCATGCGCCAGGCGCCGGTGGTGCCCAACATCCGGCCGGTGAAGACCATGGCGCTGCGCTTCCTGACCGATCGCGAGTTCCGCGCGGGCTTGAAGATCGAGCGCTACAAGGGGGACGGCACGGAGTTCGATTCGCTGCGCGAGTACACCGTGGGCGACGATCGCCGGACGCTCGACTGGAAGGCCTCGGCCCGTCACCGCAAGCTGGTGGCCCGTCAGTTCCGGGCCGAGCGCAATCACCAGGTGGTGATCGCCGTGGACACCGGCCACTTGATGTGCGAGCCGCTGGCCGGCGTTCCCAAGGTCGACCACGCGGTCAACGCCGCCCTGCTGCTGGCCTACATCTCGCTGCGGGCGGGCGACCGCGTGGGGCTCGCGACGTTCGACTCGAAGCCGGGCCTCTACGTCGAGCCCAAGGGCGGGTTGAGGGGCTTTCAGATCCTCAGCCAGATGGCGGGCCAGGTGGACTACTCGGACCGCGAGACCAATTTCACGCTCGGCCTGACCGCGATCGGCCAGCGCCTCTCCCGGCGCTCGCTGATCGTGGTGCTGACGGATTTCGTGGACACCATCACCGCCGAGCTGATGGTGGAGAACCTGGACCGCCTGTCGCGCCGTCACGTGGTGGTCTTCGTGGCCCTCCAGGACCCCGGCCTCGCCGCCGTCGCCGCCCAGGAGCCCAAGGGCATCGTCGAGCTCAACCGCGCCGTGGTGGCCGGCGGCCTGCTGCGCGATCGCGAAGTGGTGCTGCGGCGGCTGCGGCGGCTGGGGATCTATCCCATCGACGCGGCGCCGGGGCAGGTTTCGCCGCGGCTGATCAATACGTATCTGGACATCAAGCGGCGGGAGAGGATTTAGAGATATGTCGCGAACCCCCTGGGACCGCCGGCGTCCCGCCGGCCGACTTACTTGGCTTTTCAAAAGCAGAGTTAGCAGGCCGGCGGGACGCCGGCGGTCCCAGGGGATGTGAAAGCCAAAATCCCATGACCGCGCCCACCTTCATCCTTAAATCCGCCCAGTTCCGCCGCGAGCGCGAGGAGGCCTGGCGCGAGCTGGAGATGCTGCTGGAACGGGTGGAGACGAAGGGGTTGCGGAACCTCACGGCGGCGGAGCTCAACCGGCTGCCGGTGCTCTACCGCGGCGCCGCGAGCTCGCTGTCGGTCGCGACCGCCATCAGCCTGGACAAGAACCTCCTCGACTATCTGAACGCCCTCGTGGGCCGCGCCTACATCTGCGTCTATGGCGCCAAGCGGCGGCCGGAGGAGGCGGTGATCGAGTTCTTCCGCCACGATTTTCCGGACGTGGTGCGCCGCTACTTCGGCTTCGTGGCGCTCTCCTTCGCGCTGGTGGCCCTGGGCGTGCTCGCCGGCTACCAGATGACGAAGGCCGATCCGGAGCGCTACTACAGCTTCGTGGGGGAGGCCATGGCCCAGGGGCGCACCCCCGCGGCCTCGACCAAGGAGCTGCGGGACGTGCTCTACGGCCGGGGGAGAGGGGAGCTGTCGATCTTTGCCACCTTCCTCTTCACCCACAACTCGAAGGTGGGGATGCTCTGCTTCGCCCTCGGCTTCGCGGCCGGCGTGCCGGTGATCTTCCTGCTCCTCGAAACCGGCCTGACGCTGGGAGCCATGGCGGCGCTCTACGCTTCGCGCGGGCTGGGGCCGGAGCTCTGGGCGTGGATCCTCCCGCATGGCGTCACCGAGATCGGTGCCCTCTGCCTGTGCGGCGCGGCCGGCATGGTGCTCGGCCGGGCCCTGGTCTTCCCCGGGCGCCACACGCGGCTGCGCAACCTGGCGCTCCAGGGGCGCGAAGTGGCGCTGCTGGCCGTGGGCGCGGTCGTCATGTTCCTCGTCGCGGGAGCAATCGAGGGCTTCTTTCGTCAGCTCGTGCAGGACGTGGGCGTGCGCTGGACCCTCGCCGCCCTGACCCTCGTCTTCTGGACCTGGTACTTCTTCACCGTGGGGCGAAACCGTGACCGCGATCTCGCTCGATAAGGAGCGCATCCACCGGGTGCCGACGCCGGAGGGGATCTCCCTGCCGTTCGCGGTGGCCGGCGTGGGCGACCGATTGGCGGCGTTCCTCCTGGACATGCTGGTAATCGTAGGCGGCACGATCCTCGTCTGGCTGCTGGCGCTCCTCGTCGCGCTGGTGGGGCTGCCTGCGGTGGGACTGTCGTTCGCGCTGCTGGTGGGCTTCCTGCTGTGGAACTTCTACTTCGTGCATTTCGAGATCCGCGGCGGCGGCGTAACCCCTGGCAAGCGGCGGATGGGCCTGCGCGTGATCTCGCGCGACGGCGGACCGCTGACCGCCGAGGCCGTGTTCGCCCGCAACCTGATGCGCAACCTGGAGTTTTACCTGCCGCTGATCGCCCTGCTCGCGCCTGGGGCGATGCTGCCGGAATCGCCCGGCTGGGGGCAGCTCCTCGCCCTGGGGTGGCTGGCGGTCTTCGCCCTGATGCCCTTCTTCAACCAGGACCGCCTGCGCTGCGGCGACCTGGTGGCGGGCACGCTGGTGGTCAAGGTGCCGAAGGCGGTGCTGCTCTCCGACCTCTCGGACCGCGCCACCGTGCGGCCAGCCATGCGGCCGCGGCCCACCGGCATGCCGGCCCCGCCGCCTCCGCCGCCGCCCGCGGAGGAGTTCCCCTTCACCCGCGAGCAGCTCGACATCTATGGCATCCACGAGCTGCAGGTGCTGGAGGATCTGCTGCGCCGCGACGACCAGGGGACGCTCGACGGGCGCGTTCTGGAGGACGTCTGCGAGAAGATCAAGCTCAAGGTCGGCTGGTCCGCCGATCGCTGGCAGGTACCCGTGAGGCCTTTCCTGCAGGCGTTCTATCGCGCCCAGCGGGCGGCGCTGGAGCAGAAGATGCTCTTCGGGCAGCGGCGGGAGCGGAAGCGGGGGTAGGGGGGCGAGGGACTTCAGGGACCCCAGGGACTTCAGTGACTTCAGGGACGAAGAGGCCTCTTTGCCGTCCCTGATCCTGAAGTCCCTGCTGTCCCTGCTGTCCCTGAAGTCCCTGTTGCTCACACCCTTTTCACCACCACCACCGTGACGTCGTCCGGCGGCTCTTCGGCGCCGAGGTGGCGGCGGCAGTCGTTGAGCAGGGCGTCCACGATTTCCAGCGGCGGACGGTGGCCCATCACGCGCAGGACCTCGCGGGCGCGCTCGAAGCCGTAGGCGTTGCCGTTGCGGTCGAGGGTCTCGAACAGGCCGTCGGAGCAGAGGAGGAGGACGCTGCCGGCCGGCAGGTCGAAGGGGCGGTCCTGGTAGGTGCGCAGGGGACCCTGGCCCAGGGGGAGACCCGGCAGCGCGATCTCCACGGTGTCTCCACCACCACCACCACCGCGGGCGAACACCAGCGGATAGGGGTGGCCAGCGTTGGCGAGCAGGGCCTCGCCGGTGGCCGGATCGAGGCGGATCAGGGCCAGGGTGGTGAAGCTGTGCTCGGTACCGGCGCCGCGCAGCACGCGGTCGAGCTGGGAGAGGACGCGGGCCGGCGTCTCCTCCGGCGCCACCAGGCTCACCAGCCCTGCCTTCACCATCGCCTGCATCACGGCGCAGGAGTAGCCATGGCCGGCCACGTCGCCGGTGGCGATCCACAGGCGCCCGGCGTCGTCGCGCAGGAAATCGTAGAGGTCGCCTCCGGCCTCGCTGGCCAGCACCGAGCGGGCGGCGACCTCCCAGCCGTCGAGGCGCGGCATCTCGCGCGGCAGGAGCCCCACCTGCATGCGCGCCAGCAGGTCCACCTCGTGGCGCAGCCGTCGCTCCTGCTCCAGCCGGCGCATGAACGGCGGCGGCGGCAGGTAGCCGGACTCGACGCGCGCGGCGCGCGCCTGGCCCACGAAGCCGAGGACCAGGAGGCCGGCCGCGATGGACGCCGTCGCCCCGAGGGTGCCCGGCAGCCAGCGCGCGTACAGGGCCGAGAAGAGCGCCGCCGGCAGCAGCAGCGAGACCACCGAGGCCACCAGCAGAGCGGTGAGGCCGAAGCGCCGGCAGACCCAGGTCAGCAGGCCGGCGAAGAGCGCGTTCGCCGCCAGCTCGGCGGGGTAGGGGAAGAGCTGGAGCGGCGAGAGCGCGTAGCCCGCGACGAGCGCCGCGGCCCAGGGCGCCCAGCGGGCCCAGCGGCCGGGCAGCAGCCGCGCCGCGAGCGCCACCGCCAGGGCGATGCCGGCGGCGAGGGAGATGCCGCTCGCCACCGGGCTGCCGCTGGTCCCGAAAGGGGGGACGGCGAGGCTCGGCCCGGCGGGCGAGACGCCGGGAGCCACCACCGCCAACGCGTAGAGGGCGAGCTTCCATCCCCCGAGCGCGGCGCCCGCGGCGAAGCCCACGAGCAGCGCCCGGCCGCCGCGCGGACCGAGCGTGCCGTGCCGCAGGTTGTCGAGGCTGGTGGTGAAATCCGGGTGGATCGAGCGCAGCAGCGACTCGCCGGCCGACCAGGTCAGGAAGATGGCCAGGGCCAGGCCGGGAGCGCTGAACGTCCAGCCGATCACGGTCAGCCAGGGGGCGGCGGGCAGGTACTTGAAGAGCCAGCGGGGGTCCGTGGACAGCAGGGCGATCAACGCCAGGAGAGCGCCGTTGACGAGGTCGATCCGCGCCCGCAGCAGCAGGGCGAGGAAGATCCCGCCGACGGCGATGACCACCGGCAGGAAGAGGAGGCCCGAGAGGAAATGCCGGCGCAGGCTCGCGTCCGGCGCCAGGACGCGGGGGTCCCCGATGCGGCCCTGCCCCCGGCTGGCGAAGGCCGTCTGCGGCGGCGAGGACCCCAGGTAGATGACCTGTGGCGGCTCGCTCCCGGCCAGGTCGTAGAGCTCCCAGGCGGAGGCGGAGGCGACGGCCAGGCTGCCGCGCACCTGCTTGCCGAACGACTCTCCCGGCGCCCGCAGCTCCGAGGCGAAGCTGCGCGCCAGGTCCGCCAGCCGGGCTCGATTGTCGGGCTGGAAGAGAGGGGCGCTGAGGTACTCCCAGGACAGGGTGAGCGGGCGGCCGGCCGCGGAGAAGTAGGCGTGCAACTCCTGGCTTCCAGCCGTTCCCGGCAGGTGCGCGCCTTGGAAGGCGTGGACCTGGAGAGCGGTGCGCGACGACGTGAGCCAGCCGGCGCCCTTCTCGCCGAGAAAGGAGTAGGCCTCCGCGAGGTCGTCCCGCCGCAGGGCCAGCGCGACGCTCGGCGCCTCTGCCGGGAGCTCGAGCCCGGCTTGGCGGGCAATGCGTCGGTACTCCCGCGCGAAGACACCGGGAGCGGCGGGCTGGCCGCTGCGCCACTCCGGCAGGAAGGCGAAGGCCAGGGCCGCTCCCAGCGCGAAGGCGGCGAGACCCGCGGCCAGGGCGAGGCCGAGGCGCTGGCGGTCCGCCGCGGCGGTCTTCATCGTCATGCCTCTCCTCCGCGGCGCTTCAGCACCAGCACCGTGGTGTCGTCGAGCGGCTGAGCGCTGCGCAGGTGCCGCCGCCAATCGGCGAGCAGCGCCTCCAGGATCCTCTCCGCCGGGCGGCCGGCCGCCGCGCGCAGCGTCTCGCGCGGGCGCTCGTAGCCGTAGAGCTGATCCTGCGGGTCCGCGGCCTCGAACACGCCGTCCGAGCAGAAGACGAGGACGCTCCCGGGCGCCAGGAGCACGGGGAGGTCCTCGTAGCGGCGGGCCGGCCCCTGGCCGAGGGGCAGCGAAGGCAGGGCCAGCTCCTCTACCGCGCCATCCCGCGCCAGCAGCGGATAGGGATGGCCGGCGTTGCTCAGCAGCCCCTCGCCGGTCTCGGGGCGCAGCCGCAGCAGGGCGAGACTGGTGAAGTTCCGCGTCGGGCCGGCGGCGCGCAGCACGCGATCGGCGCGGGCGAGGACCTCGGCCGGCGTGCGTCCGCGGCCGACGAGGCTGGCGAGCGCCGCCTTGGTCATGGCCTGGGCGATGGCGCAGGAGTAGCCGTGCCCGGCGACGTCGCCGGCCGCGATCCAGAGAAAGCCCGCGTCGTCGGCCAGGACGTCGTAGAGGTCGCCTCCCGCCTCGTTGGCGATCAGCGAGCGGGCGGCGAGCTCCCAGCCGTCGAGCCGCGGCAGCGTACGCGGCAGCAGGCCGCGCTGCATCTTGGCCAGCAGCCCCATCTCGTCGCGGAACCGCCGCTCCTCCGCCAGCCGCCGCACGAAGGCCGGCGGCGCCAGCCGCTCGGTCTCGGCCGCCGCCGGGCGCCGCAGGCCCAGGAACCCCAGGAGGAGGATGGCCACGGCCAGCCCCGCCGTGGCGGCGAGCGCGGCCGGCATCCAGTCCGGGTAGCGGCCCGCCAGAGCCGCGCCGGCCAGCAGGCAGGAGACGACGGCGGCGGCCAGCAGGGCCGTGATCCCGTGGCGGCGAACGATCCAGACCAGGAAGCCGGCGAAGACGGCGTTGACGGCGAACCCGGCGAGCGCGGGCTGGACCGGCAGCGGCGTCAGGAAGAAGCCGGCGGCGAGCGCCGCTGCCACCGGCGCCCAGCGCACGGGCAGGATGCGCAGGGCGAGGGCGAGCGCCAGCGCCACGCCACCCGCCAGCTCGACGCCGCTCGCCACCGGGCTGTCGTGCGGGCGGAAGAGGGGGAGCTCGACGGCGGGACGGTTCAGCCAGACGCCGGGCAGGGCCTCGGCGAGAGCGGCGAAAGTGAAGCGCACGCCGGCGAGCCCCGCGCCGCAGGCGAATCCGACGAGCAGGCCGCGGCCGCCGCGAGACCCGAGCCGGCCGGCCAGCAGCGCGTCCAGGCTGGTGGTGAAGCCGGCGTCGTTGGAGCGCAGCAGCGACTCGGCGCACGACCAGAGCAGGAAGGTCCACAGCGCCACGCCCGCCATCACGGCCGGTGCGATCCACCCGGGGCCGGCGAAGAGCCCCGGCGTCGGCCGCAAGGTGGCCAGCCCGGCCAGCGCGAGCAGGAGACCGTTGCGCAGGCTGATCCGGCGCCGCACGAGCAGGGCCGCGAAAAGGGCCCCGAGGCCGAGGAAGAGGACGGCGGCCTGCCAGAACAGCGCCATGGGGCGGGCCAGGAAGTCCGACCCGAGGGCGTTGGCGGCCGTGATGTCTCCGGGTCCGCGGGCGGCGGAGACGCTCCCCCCGACGGCGAAAGCCAGCAGGTGCTGGGGACGGCTCCCATTGCGGAGCGGATAGAGGATCCGCACGACGTTCACGATCGTGTCGGTCCGCGGGGGACTGAGCGCCTCGCCGGGAGCGAGCAGCAATGGCGCCAGGGATTCCACCAGCCGTGCGGAGGAATTCGGGTCCGGCATCCGGTAGAAGGAAGAGAGCCCCAGCCCCGAAGGCCACCACGTCAGGAGCTGCGGCTCGCCGCCGAAGGAGAAGTCGACGCCGAAGTTGGCGGGATCCTCGGCGCCGGGGCCGGTCACGCCGTGGACGACCTCGACGCGGACGGCGCTGCGGGTGGCGAGGAGCCAGCGGGTCCCCTCGTCGCCCAGCGCGCGATAGGGTTCCAGGTGCTCGGGGCCGCGCGTCACCAGGAGGATCTGCGGCTCGCCGGGAGCGAGCACGAAGCCGGCCCGCGCCGCCAGCTCCCGATAGCGCTCGCGATAGAACGTCTTGCTCAGCGGCCGGCCCTGCCGCCACTCGGGCAGGTACGCCTCGGCGAGCGCCAGTCCCACTCCGAAGGCCAGCAGGCCGAGGACGACGCCGAGCAGGAGGAGGCCCGTGCGGGTGGGAGGGGAGGTGGCCATGGCTTTACTAAGATACGCGGGACGGTCCCGGGGGTTCGGGGATCTCGTCCGTCATCCTACGCCATCCTGAATGCGTCCTGGGATGGGCTCCTTGACGGAGCCGCTGAAGCTCCTTACTATACTGTAAGGAATTTCAGGAGAAGTAAGTATGCCTACCGCAACCGTCACCAGCAAAGGCCAGATCACGATTCCCAAGGAAGTTCGAGACAGCCTCGGCCTCGAAGCTGGCCACCGGGTGTCGTTCCAGGTCCGGGAAGACGGCGTCGTCGAGCTGCGCCCCGACACCGTGGACCTCATGTCTCTCTGTGGCATCCTCAAGCCACGAATCAGGGGAGTGACCATCGAGGACATGAACGCAGGCATCCGCAAGGCGGCCACTCGCAAGTGATCGCGATCGACACGAACGTCCTCGTGCGTTTCGTCGTCGAGGACGATCCGGTTCAGACAGAGCGTGCGACGAGAGTTTTCAGGCGAGCTATCGAAGCCAATGACCCATGCTACGTCTCCGACGTGGTGCTCTGCGAGACCGTTTGGGTCCTGGAGACTACTTACAAGTTTCGTCGGCGAGAAATCGTACCGGTTCTGGAAAGCCTGCTGCATGCGAGCCATCTGACCTTTTCTGCCAGGGACTGCTTCGCAAGGGCTCTGGAAGCCTATGCTTCGGGACGCGGGGACTTCGCCGACTACATGATCCGCGAGCACGCTCGAAGCGCGGGTTGCGACTTCCTCATCACCTTTGAGAAGGTTTTGTTGAAAGAGCCGGGATTCGCTGCGCCATAAGCCGGATTCTACAGCAACGGCGACAGCCACCGCGCCACGCGGTCGCCGATCTTCTTGGTCAGCGGGCGGCGGCGCCAGTCTTCCAGCTTGACCTCTTCGGCGCTCTCCAGATCTTTCAGGAACGCCTCTTCCAGCGTCGCCGCCGTGATGGGGCAGAGGATCAGCAGGTCGCACTCGGCGTTGAAGACGAAGGAGCGGAAATCGAGGTTCGTCGAGCCGACGACGGAGACGAGGCCGTCCGCCACCAGCGTCTTGGCGTGGAGGATGGCGGCCTGGTACTCGAAGATCCGCACCCCCCGCTCGAGCAGCGCTCCGTAGTAGCCGTGGCCGGCGCGGCGGACGATGGGCACGTCCGTCTTGCCGGGGAGGAGGAGGCGGACGTCCACGCCGCGGGCCGCGGCGTCGCCAAGGACGTCGAGCCCCTGGTGGCCGGGGGCGAAGTAGGCGTTGGTGATCCACAGCGTCCGTCTCGCCGCCGATCCGATGGCCGCCAACGCCGCCGCCGACTCGGCCTGGCCGCGGTTGGGCCGCGAGTCGAGCACCATGACCCGCGATCCCGGGGCGTCCGCCAGGTCGGCCGGGAGCGGATCGATTTCGAACGTCTCGCCGCTGGCGTGCACCCACCCCTCGGAGAAGACCACGGCCATCTCCCAGGCTGCCGGACCGGTGACCCGCACGTGGGTGTCCCGCCAGGTCTCCCCCGGCTTGGGGCGGCGGCGGAACGACCCATACTCCTCGCCGATGTTCATGCCGCCGGTGAAGGCCACCTCGCGGTCGAGGACCAGGATCTTGCGGTGGTCGCGGAAAGGCTGGTACCACAGCCCCTTGAACAGAGGATGGAAGAGCCGCACCTCGATGCCGGAGCTCTCCATCTCCTGCCAGAACTCGGCGTGGGTGGCGGAGGAGCCGAGGGCGTCGGCCAGCACCCGCACCGTGAGCCCCCGCTCGGCCGCCGCCTTCATCCCCGTCAGAAACTGCCGGCCCGTGGAGTCGTCCTTGAAGATGTAGGACTCCAGGAGGACCTCCCGCTGGGCGGCCTCCCCGGACTCGCGCATGGCGGCGAAGGCGTCGCGGCCGGTGAAGAAGACGTCCACCCGGTTGCCGCCGAAGAAGGGAGCGCCGTCGATGCGCCGCATCAGCACCTCGAAGCCGGGGTCCGCGAGGCCTTCAGGCAGCGCCGCGGCGAGCTTCTCGACGCGTCCCACCCGCAGGTCGGGCGGCAGCTTGCGCCCGGGAAACGGGCGGAGGATGGGGCGGAACAGCCGGTGGCGGCGGCGATGGCGGCGGGACATGGGTGGAGGGAGTATGGCAGAAGACCCTCATCACTCCGGATCACCCGGACGCTGACCTTTCCGCCCGCCCAAGACCCTCATCACCCCGGCCCTCTTCTCCCAGCCTCCCCCCCGTCCGCCGGGAGAAGAGGGAGTGGTTAGTCTGAAACCAGCAGAAGCAAGAACCCCTGGGAGCGCCGGCGTCTCGCCGGCCACTAACTCCGTTTTTTTTGAAGCCCTCTCTCTCCCGGCGGGCGGGGGGGAGGCTGGGAGAGAGAGGGTTGGGAGAGTGAGGGCCCGCCCCGAAGGGGCGCCTGCGAGAGTCCGATTTACCACCTCCCACCGCCCGGCATACTATGGGCTCCCTCTCAGAGGACCTCATGACCAGCCAAGTCACCCGCCTCCTCCTCCCCCTCCTCCTGGCCGCCCACGCCCTGCTCGCCCAGGCGCCGCCGCCGACCCTCGCAGCGCCGAAGGACCCCGTGGCCATCGCCACCCAATTCGTCGATCTGCTGCTCAAGGGGGACTACCCGGCCGCTGCCGCGCTGGAGGGCGGACCGATGAAGAAGGCGGCTCCGGCGGCGAAGCTGAGCGAGATCTGGACGGGCATCCAGACCCAGTTGGGCGCCTACAAGCGGCGGGTCGCCAGCCGCGCCGAGAAGCCGGGACCGTACGACTTCGTGTTCGTGACCACGGCTTTCGAGAAGCAGACGGTGGACCTCAAGGTGGTGATTGATGAAGGGGGGCACGTGGTCGGTTTCTTCATCGTCCCCGTCCAGCCGGCCACGATGCCGCCCGACCCGGCGCCTCCCGCCTATGCGAAGCCGGACTCCTACCGCGAGCGCGACATCACCGTAGGCTCGGGCGAGTGGAGCCTCCCCGGCACGCTGACCCTGCCGGTGGGGCCCGGCCCTTTTCCGGCCGTGGTGCTCGTCCACGGCTCGGGACCCAACGACCGCGACGAGACGGTCGCGGCCAACAAGCCCTTCCGCGACCTGGCCCTGGGGCTCGCCTCACGCGGGATCGCCGTGCTGCGATACGAGAAGCGCACCCGCCAGTACGCCGGCAAGATCGCGGAGGTCCCCGGCTTCACCGTCCAGCAGGAGACGGTGACCGACGCCCTGACCGCCCTCGCCCTGCTGCGCAGCAGCGAAGGGATCGATCCGCGGCGGGTCTTTGTCCTTGGCCACAGCCTGGGCGGCATGCTCCTGCCGCGCATCGGCCAGAGCCAGCCGGCCCTCGCCGGGCTCATCGTAATGGCGGGAGCGGCGCGGCCCATGGAGGACCTCATCCTCGAGCAGGTCTCCTACCTCGCCGCCCTGGACGGCATCGTCACCGAGCCGGAAAAGAAGCAGATCGAAGGTCTGCGCGCCGAGGTGGCGAAGGTCAAGGCCCTCAAGCCCGGCGCCGCCGAGGCCGCCCTCGGCGCCCCCGCCTCCTACTGGCTCGACCTCCAGGGCTACGATCCGGTCCAGGGCTCCAAGTACCTCCCCCAGCCCCTGCTGATCCTCCAGGGCGAGCGCGACTATCAGGTGACGATGACCGATTTCGCGGCCTGGAAGAAGGGCCTGACGGGCAAGCCCAACGTCACCTTCAAGTCCTACCCCAGGCTCGACCACCTCTTCCTCGCCGGCGAGGGCAAGAGCGGCCCGGCCGAGTACGAAAAGCCGGGCCACGTGGACGCGGCCGTGGTGAACGATGTCGCGACGTGGATTTTGAGCCAGGGGAGGAAGCCGGCGGAGCGGACGTGGTAGCACCCTCAACCCGCAGGGCGCGCCGCCCTGCGGCGCCTTGCGCTCTGCCGCGGTGGAGAAGATCGGCTTACGTGGTGCTCAAGAAGCTGCCGAGCGAGCGTTGAGGGCGGGGACGAGCCCCGCCCATCAGCTCCTCTTCAGCTTCAGTGCTCCCATTCCTTTGCCGGTTTCACCTGCTTGGGTAACGGCGGGCCGGCGTACTCGAAGGTAAAGCCGGTGGGGATCGGCCCCTGATCCGTCTGGAAGATGATCGGTACCTGCTCTTTCTGGCCGGCGGGGACGTCCTTGGGAGGGATTTTGACGGTGAGTTGGACAGGCAGATTGGAAGCCGCCGAATCGATCGTAGCCGTCTGATTGCCGAACAGGACTACGAGTACTTTCTGAAGGTTGATCCCTCGGAGCACGGCCTGCTGCTGGGCCTTGACCGTAACCGGTGGCTCTTTCAGCAGAGGCTTCACCGGCAGGTTGAGATCGAAGAGCCAGGTTTTCGTCTCCGATTCGGCCTTCTTGGCGGGTGGGTCGGGAGCCTGCTTCGCCGCCACGGCTTGGGGCTTCTGCCCGTCCTTGGGAGCCTGCTTCACCGGCTCCTCCTCGGGCTTCAGCTCTGCCTGCACCTCGAAGCTGACGAAATCCCGTTCATCCTGATCCGCGGAAACGTCACAGTGGACGCGGAACTTGCCGTCCTGGTCCTTGCGCACGTCTTGGCAGCGTTGCGGAGTCTTCCGGGGGAGGTTGACGCAGACGCGAGGCGTCCGCGTATCATCGAGGTTCTCTGGAAACGAGAGGGTCAGGTCGACCTCCCTCACCCCTGCGGACTGGTTAAACTGATAGTTGCGCAGCTCCGATTTGAAGCCTGCTGGAGAGAGGACGTGCTCGAAGCGGAACTCGTCGAAGCTCTGGCGCGTCGGTTGCCGATACCGGACCGGCCAACGGAGGAGCTTGGGCACCTCGAAATAAAGAAGGTAGGAGTGAGTGGTCTCCTGGGTCATCAGGGGTTGGTGTACGGGCTCTCCGTCGCAGAGGCTTCTATAAATCTCTCCGGAGAGCTCGGAGAGAGGTATGAACCTCAGGGTTGTATCGTTGATAGCGATTTCGGCCCCTGGGCGCAGGCCCGTACCGTTGAGCCGGTAGAAGGCATATTTTTTATCGGCCTGACAGTCTTTGTCGTCCAGAGCCTCCTGGATCTGGTCGTAGTAGGTGGTCCCCGAGCCGATGGATTGAGCGGACGCCTTTTCGAGCTTGTCTTCGATCTTGAAGTCGTCCGAGAACATAGGCTCGCGAAGGCTCGCGTCGGCGAGCGACTGATGGCTGGAATTCACCTCCATGGGGAAGGAGTTGATCGCGCTGGTCCTCTCGGGGGTCACCAGCGTGATGATAGGCGTGCCGACGAAATCCTTGCCCATGGAGAAACGCAGGACGAGATTGCTGGAGTTGGTGAGCTCGAACTCTCCCTGGACGCTGGAGTCCGGGAATGTGATCTCCGGCTCGTCACTCTCAGCGCGCGAGATCGACAGGGCCCGCTTGAGTGAGACGCCGTTGACCAGAACCCCGAGTTGGGGCGAGAGACCGTTGCCCTGCACGAGGACCGTCGTCGCCTTTCCCTTCTGGACGGGCGCGTAGACCGCGCTCTTGACCCAGAACCGTTCCGTCTCCTCGCTCGGGATCCGGACCAGGAAACTGCGATGCCGGACGAGGTCTCTCTTCTCCGGCTCGACCTTGTTGGGGAAGGCCCAGGCGTCTGCTGTGATCCGGACGGCGAGAGCTTTCCTGGGCACCGTGAGCACGGCGTAGGTCGTTCGTTGGCCGGGAGCGAGCCGGCGGCTGCCGGGGAGCGGTCCGAAAGTCCAGCCGAAGGAGGCCGTACCCTTGCCAAAGCCCGAAGCATAGACGTCCTGCTGCAGGAAGTCCTGATAGAGCTCCTTCTGTCGCTGGAAGTTGATCTGTGCCCCGAATCCGGACAGCAGCTTCAGCAGACCGAGGAAACCGGTATTGTTGGTGGTGGCCTGATATTCATTGACGTTCAATGCGCTCTGTCGCGGGATGATCTCCAAGGCGCGGGCCTGGGAGGGATCGAGCTCTGTCGATTGATCTTCATGCTCGGTATCGTACGCCTTCCGAATCATGTCCAGGGTGATCGAGTACGTGGAACCGGATCCGCTTTTATCGAAGCCCAGGGTCTTGAAGATACCGCTGTCAAGGTCATCGTCGGTGACGTTGCGCGCCCGTGCCTCGATCTCGCTTGCTGACCACCCTTCCTCCTGCAGTGCGGCCTTGATGGCCTTTTGTTTCAGCTCCCCGAGACAGGACGAGCTCTTGGCGCCGGGCAGAAATCTCAACTGCTTGAACAGAGCGATCGGAGAATCCTGGCCTTCGAGGGAACGGCAGACGATATCAGCCTTGGGCTTCTGGTCGTAGATCTTCGTGACCTTCCATTCCACCTGTGCAATCAGATCGTTCGCCCACCGGTCGACCGTGTAGATGGAGGTGGGGAGCTCGAAGAACACGACCCGCTCGTCCGGCCCGGCCTCGTCCCGCAGCAGGGTGAGCTGCTTGGCGATGATCTCGTACTGCATGCCCACGAAGTTGTCCAGAGCGGCAGAGGCGGCGAGGCTGGGCGAGCTCGCGAAGGACTTTACGGCCTGCGACGCGAAATCCTTGAGAGCTGTGGAGTCGGCGCCCCCGGCCGTGGCGGGGCTCGTGAAGCTGGAGCCCAGAGCGGGAGTGGAGGTTGGGGGTGATCCGACTGAGACGTTGGGGGTTGCAACATCCCCAGTGGCCGTGGTGGTCAGGCTCGTGATCTCCGTCTGGAGAGCGGTGCGTTGCGCCTGCTTGGCGTTGATCTGGACTGCCAGGCTCGCGATCTGCTCCTTGCGCTGGCGGTCCGCATCGGACGGCGGAGCGCTGCCGCGCGCCTTGTCGGCCAGGCCGTCCTGTACCGTCAGCACCGCGCTCTGCTGGTTGAGGTCCAGGAGCTCCTGATCGAGCTGTTGCAGAGCGGCCTGCCGTTGCTGAAGCTGGATCTGCGCCTGGACCTTGCGCTCCTCCTTCTCCCGGAAATGTTGGAGCTCGACCTGGTTCTTGAGGCCCACCGACTGGTCGAAACCGGCGTCCACCTGCAGCAGGGTCCGCAGGATCTCAAGCTTGCTCGCGTTCGCCCGGCTGGCGTCGAGCTGATCGATGGTGGGCATCCTGGTGTCCAAGGAGCGGTTGGTCCGGTGCATCTTGGTGAGAAGGTAATGCGCCTGGGCCAGGGACCACACCGAGGGCTGGCCGATTTCCAGGGTCACGGGCCCTGTCGTCTTTTTGTAATCGGCCTCCGCGCAGTCCTTCTTGCAGTGGCGAGCGCCGTCGGAGGCAGCGGCGGGGCCCACCGGGGCGAGCAGTTGAACGCAGAGCAGGATTGACATTGCGATGCGGGTTTCGCGAGGCATAATTCCCTCCTGGGCAAAGATCACCGAGACCGGTTCTTCGGCACAGGCGTCTCTCCCGGGTAGACGGACGTGGACTCGCGTTTTCAGCGGGCTGCCGATGATACGATGCCCCGGGCCGCTCCGACATGAACGACGACCGCCGCTACCCTCGCTACGTCCTCGGCGTCCTGGTGGTCGTCTACGTCCTGAACTTCCTCGACCGCCAGATCCTCGCCATCCTCGCCGAGCGCATCAAGGCCGACCTGGGCGCCACCGACGCCCAGATGGGCTTCCTCTACGGCACCGCCTTCGCCGTCTTCTTCGCTATCTTCGGCATCCCGCTCGGAAGGCTGGCCGACGTGTGGGACCGCCGGCGCCTGATCGCCTGGGGTCTCGCCGCCTGGAGCGCCATGACGGCGCTCTCGGGGCTGGCCCGGAGCTTCCCGCAGCTTGCGCTGGCGCGCTTCGGGGTCGGCGTCGGCGAGGCGAGCGCCAGCCCGGCGGCCTACTCGTTGCTCTCCGATTACTATCCCGCCGCGCGGCGGGCGACCGCCCTCGCCGTCTATTCGAGCGGCATCTACATCGGCAGCGGCCTGGGGCTGGGCATCGGCGGCCTGATCGTCGACCGCTGGGACGTCGCCTGGGCCGGGGCCACACCGCCCCTGGGACTGCGCGGCTGGCAGGTGGCGTTCCTGGTGGTCGGCATCCCCGGCCTGCTGCTCGCCCTCTGGGTGCGCTCGTTGCGCGAGCCGGTGCGCGGCCAGGCCGACGGCGTCGTCGCCATCGCCGAGAACCGTCCGTGGCGAGAGTTCTGGCGCGAGCTCTTGGCGGTGCTGCCGCCCTTCACGCTGGCGAACCTGTGGCTGCGCGGCGGCCGCTGGCGGACTTTGGCGGCGAACCTCCTGGCGGCGGTCGCCTGCGTGTCGGCCGCCGCCGGACTGACCCGCCTGCTCGGCAATCCGGCCCAGTGGTACTCGCTGGCCGTCGGACTCTACGCCGCGGTCTCCTGGGCGCAATCGCTCCGCCTGCGCGATCCGGCCTGCTTCGCGCTCGTGCTGCGGACACCGTCTCTCCAGGCCTCCAACCTGGCGGTCGCCCTGCTCGCGTTCACCAGCTACAGCTACGGCTTCTGGATACCGCCCTACCTGATTCGCACCCATGGCGAGAACGTCGCGCGCATGGGGCTCATCCTGGGCGGGATCGCCGCGGGCAGCGGTTGGCTGGGGGTGACCCTGGGTGGCATTCTCGCCGATCGCCTGCGGCGGCGCTCGCCCAGCGGACGCCTGCGGGTGGTGATGCTCGCGGCGGTGCTGCCGGTGCCGCTCGCGGTCCTGCTGCTGCAGGCGCCCAGCCTCACGGTCGCCTACCTGTTGTGCGTGCCGTTATTCGTCGTCACCTCGCTCTGGCTCGGTCCTGCCGCCTCGACGGTGCAGGACCTCGTCCTGCCGCGCATGCGCGCCGTCGCCTCGGCGGCCTACCTCCTGGTCGTCACCTTCATCGGCCTCGCTTTGGGACCCTACACCGTCGGGCGCCTGAGCGTCGCTCTCGGCGGCCTGCGCCCGGCGCTCCTCTGGGCATTGCTCGCGAACGGCCTCTCCCTCGCCTGTGCCCTCTACGCCGCCCGGCGGTTGCCGGGCGACGAGGAGAGCCGGTGGGAGCGGGCGCGGATGGCGGGGGAGGGGCGGTAGCATGGATGGCGTCGAGGCAATGACGGCGCTCCCAGGCGCGCCTGGGCAGATAGTCTCATGCTACGCTTGTCCTATGAGGCCCCTTCCTGTGGACGAAATTCTTGAACTGCCTGTCACCGAACGCATCCGGCTGGTTGAGCTCATTTGGGACAGTATTGCCGCTGTACCGGAGGCGGTACCCGTGTCCGACGAGCTGAAAGCCGAGCTTGATCGACGACTCGCCGAGTTCGAGGCCAATCCCGAGGCTGGCATTCCTTGGGAAGAAGTTCGCGAGCGGATCGTTCAAGGCCGATGGCGTACCGGTTAGCGGTCTCGGACCGGGCGGTTCGCGAGATCGGCGAGGCTTACGAGTGGTACGAAGAACAGGTTCCAGGTCTCGGCAACGAGCTCGTCGAGGCGCTGGAGGCCCAGTTCGAAATCATCGCTCAGTCGCCCTGGCTTTATGCCGAGACCCAACGCGGCGTTCGTCGCGCTCTCCTTTCGCGTTTCCCGTACGGCGTGTTCTACGCATCGAAGGGCGATATTGTGTCAATCCTGGGCGTGGTGCACACCTCACGCAATCCGCGCCGTTGGCCGCGCCGGCCGTAGCCTACCTACTCGCGCGAGGAGTACGAGCGCAGTGCTCGAGATCTGCAGGCTTCGCTGGAAGTACAGGCTCGAGGATGTCTCCCAGAATTTCAACGGTTCCCCCCAGGGACCGCTGTGGATATTTCTCCTGCCCCAGGATTGGAGGGACCAGACGAGCCACGGGGCGCCCTCGTTTGAGAATGACCACAGTTTCCCCCGTCCTCTCGACCTCGTCCAGGATCGCCAGACACTTCGCCTTGAACTCGGAAGCCCGGATCTCGCGCATGTGATCACTTTTAAGTGACCCATGCCCAGCGGGTCAACCAGAGCGTGTCACGCCACCCCGAAACCAGACGTGGTAACTTCTGGAGGAATGACCGGCGAACCGTTGACACCTCGCGCCCTCAACCGCGCCCTGCTGGCGCGGCAGGGTCTGCTCGCGCCAGCGGAGAGCCCGCTCGTCGAGGCGGTCGAGTCGATCGGCGCGTTACAGGCGCAGTACTGGCCGGGCGTCGCCGTCGCGCTCTGGTCGCGGGTGCGCGACTTCGCGGTGGAGGATCTCTACCGCGCGCTGGAGGGGCACCAGCTCGTCGTGGGCACCCTGCTGCGCGGCACGCTCCATCTGGTCAGCGCGCGCGAGCACCCGGGCTACGCGGCGGCCGTGGAGGCCTCCGGGGCCACGGACTGGCGTCGGGTCTCCAAGGAGCCGTTCCCGCAGATGGAGACGCTGCGCTCGGAGCTCCTGGCCTGGACGGCGGCCGTTCCCCGCGGCGGCGACGAGATCTCCGATTTCATCGAGGACTGGCTCGCCCGGCATCCCGGCGCTCTCGACGAGAAGGAGCTCGCCTTGCAGCGGCAGTACAAGTGGCGCCCCTTCCGCGGGACGAGCGCCTTCGTCCGGGTCGCCGCCGACGGCCGCTGGGAGCGTGCGCCCGCCTCCCTGGCAGCCGCGCCCATGTCCTCAGAGACCGCGGCTTCGTCTCCCGAGGAGGTGCTGACCACCGTCGTCCGCCGCCACCTGCGGGCTTTCGGGCCTGCCGCGGCCGACGACGTGGCGGACTGGATCGGGTGGAAGACGCCGCCGGTGCGGGCGGTCCTCGATCGTCTCGCGCCCGAGCTGGTGCGCTTCGAGGTCGATGCGGGACGCTTGCTCTACGACCTGCCCGAGGCGCCGCGGCCGGATCCCGAGGTCCCGGCGCCGGTGCGCCTGCTGCCCGGGTTCGACAACGTGATGCTCGCCTACTCCTCGCGGCGTCGGCAGCGCATCCTGCCGGACGAGCACCGGGAGAAGGTCTACGTGCGCGCCAATCTCCAGGTGCTGCCGACGTTCCTGGTCGACGGCATGATCGCCGGCACCTGGTCGGTCGCGGAGAAGCGGCGCGAGGCGACGCTGACGCTGCGGCCGTTCGACCGGCTCGCCCGCCCGGTCCGCTCGGCGGTGGTGGAAGAAGCTGAGCGGCTCGTCCGCTTCAGCCAGCCGGGGGCGAAGACGCACCGGGTCGAGATCGAGCCCTGAGAAAAATCGGCATATCCCCGCAAGGGGCCATCGAGGTGCTAAGGTATCTGATGGAGCAAATATGCCTCTCTTGCCGACATCCAAGGTGCCGCAGGTGCCTTCAAGGCTCCCTTCATGGTGGTGGGTCGCGATGGTCGTCCTTGTCGTCGTGGCGGCTCTCACCGTGGCTCGCGGCCTGCTCATGCCCTTCCGCGACCTGGCGGAGGGAGTGGCTGCCAAGCAGAGCGTGGAGGCTGGCTCGAAGGAGACGGGACTATGGATCCGAGGCTGGGTGGATCGGAACCGGGCTCTCGTCGGTGAGCCCTTCAAAGTCTGGTTCACCTTCGTCAATTCCGCGGCGCAGGATGCGGAGGTGGAAAATCTGAGGCTCTATTCTCCAGGCTTCAGGCCTCTGCCGGCCCCGGCGGGAAAACAGGGGGAGCTCAGGGTCGGGGGAATCGGGCCGGGGTTCCTCCCCTTGTCCGCGGCAAGGGTCCGGGTGCCTGCCGGTAGACGGCTCACTCTATGGGTGGAAATGACACCTGCGGAACGGCAAGGTTTGGTTTTTGTCACGGGGAGCTTCGCCGGGAAGGTCGGCCAGAAGCCATTTCAAGAGACCGTTGAGCTGGGGCCCATCCGGCTGGCCTCGCCAGGGCTGCAGGTGGCGGCGCAGGTCGCGGATTCGCTGTTCTCCCTGGTCGGGACCCTGGCGCTGCCGCTCGCCCTGGCTCTTCTGGGCTGGTATTTCCAGCAGCGTCAGCAGTGGTTGGCCCAGGAGCGGCAGGCATGGAATACCATGCTGCCGATAAGCCATAAGAACAATATAGATCTCTATGTCCCGCTCCTCAGTGGGCTTCTGACCCTGAAGTCACGCCTTGCGGAATTTCGCGGGATGAGGACTCAGGAGAGCTGTCGGGAGGTATGCTTCTATCTCTTGTTCTCAATGCGGAGGATGCGGGAGATTGACAGCAGCGGCGGCTTCTATCTCATGGACCGCATGGGAGAGTCGCTGCTGGTCCAGTGCTGGTCCACTTTTCTGGTGCAGGCGCGCTCAGAGCTGCCGATGGATTCGGTGCGAGAGCTTTTAGACCTGATGGGGCCCGCAGAGACGTTTGCCGGCTATCAGAGGAAACTCGCGAAAAGCACGAAACGAAAGGAACTGGTAGAGGCCATTGAAAAGCGGTTCCAGAATTGGGCTGGAGGAACCCCGAGAGCGTTGGGGTTGGAGGCGCTCAAGCTGCTCTATGCCGTACTCGACTTCGAGTTGAATCGAATCTACAAGTTCTGGTACGGAGACGATCCGATCTTCCCTGCCGAGGACTGCCGGGAGTTGTTCACGATCCTGCAGCCAGGATTTCCGGAGCTCGGAGGGCAAGTCGAATGCTACGTGCAAAAGCTCACAGGCGTGAGCCTGCGTGTGACTCCGGCAGGGAAGGAGGAGGCGGTCAGATCTTCTCGATCGGGGTAGCCATGACGTCCTCACTATAGCGGCAGATCGCGTCGAGGTCAAGGGTACGGGCCGCCGCCTCCGGGGAGGCGACGGCCGGGTATCGCGAAGCTCAGGCCCGGATCAGTGGGGGACCTGGAAGAAGGTGGTGCCGCTCTCGAGGGGCGTCTCGAAGAGGAGACGGCCCTCGCGGTAGCTGGCGCCCCGGAGGGTGAGGGCGAGGACGTCGCCCAGATCCTCGGCGAGGTGGATGTTGAGGGTGTCGCGCACCTCCTGCGGGAGGTCGTCGAGATCGGCCTCGTTGTCCTTCGGCACCAGGATCTCGTTGATCCCCGAGCGCACCGCGCCCAGGACCTTCTCCTTGACGCCGCCGATGGGCAGGACACGACCGGAGAGGGTGATCTCACCCGTCATGGCGATGTCGTGCCGCGCCGGCCGGCCGGAGAGGGCCGAGACCATGGCCGTCGCCAGCGTCACGCCGGCCGAGGGGCCGTCCTTGGGGATGGCGCCCGCGGGGACGTGGACGTGCAGGTCGCGCTCGAAGCACTCGCCCGGAATGCCCAGCGACTCGGCGTGCGAGCGGGCGTAGGTCCAGGCGGCCCGGGCCGACTCCTTCATCACGTCGCCGAGCTGGCCGGTGAGCACCAGCTCGCCCTTGCCCTTCATGGTCGACGCCTCGACGAACATGATGTCGCCGCCCATCGGCGTGTAGTACATGCCGGTGGCGACGCCCACCTGGTCGGCGCGGGCCGCCCGCTCGGGGTGGACCTTCGGCCGGCCGAGGAGCTCGCGCACCTTGGTGGCGTCGACATCCACCCGCTCGGCCTCGCGGCCGGCGATCTTGCGCGCCACCTTGCGGCCCAGCTTGCCGATCTGACGTTCGAGCTGCCGCACGCCCGACTCCCGCGTGTACCCGGAGATCACCTCGGCCAGGGCCTCGTCGGTGATGGCGATCCGCTCCAGGCTGAGGCCGTTCTCCTTGAGCTGCCGCGGCACCAGGTAGCGCTGGGCGATGGTCAGCTTCTCCTGCTCGGTGTAGCCGGAGAACTCCACCACCTCCATACGGTCGAGCAGCGGCCCCTGGATGTTCTGGATGAAGTTCGCCGTCGCGATGAACAGGACCTCCGACAGGTCGAACGGCACGCCGATGTAGTGATCGGTGAAAGTGTCGTTCTGCGCCGGGTCCAGGACCTCCAGGAGAGCGCTCGCCGGGTCGCCCTGGAAGGAGACGCCCAGCTTGTCGACCTCGTCGAGGAGGAACACCGGGTTCTTGGTGCCGGCGTGCCTCATGCCCTGGATGATCCGCCCCGCCATGGCGCCGACATAGGTGCGCCGGTGGCCGCGGATGTCGGCCTCGTCGCGCACGCCGCCGAGCGAGATGCGGACGTACTTGCGCCCCATGGAGCGGGCGATGGACTTGGCCACCGAGGTCTTGCCCACGCCCGGAGGACCGACGAAGAGGAGGATCGGCCCCTTGGCCGTCTTCTCGTCGGCGTTGCCGGGGAGGGTCTCTTTCTCGATCTCCCGGGTCTCAACACCCTCGGTACCCTCGGCCGCTTCGCCATTCTCCAAAGCCTCGGCCTCCTGCTCGGCCTTGCGGGCGTCAGCCTCGGCCTGCCGGAGCTGGCGGACGGCCAGGAACTCCAGCACGCGGTCCTTCACGTCGCCCAGAGCGTAGTGGTCCGTCTCCAGGATCTCCGCCGCCCTGGGGATGTCCAGGTGCTCGTCGCTGCGGGTGTTCCAGGGCAGCTCGGCGATGGCCTCCAGGTAGGTGCGGATGACCTGGGCCTCCATGGCCTCGCGGCCCATGCGGGCGAGGCGGTTGAGCTCGCGATCCACCTCCTTGCGCGCCTCCTCGGGGAGGTCGAGCTTGGCGAGCTTCTCACGCAGCTCGTCGGTGTCGTTGCCGCCCTCGCCCTCGCCCAGCTCCTTCTGGATGGCCTTGAGCTGCTCGCGCAGGAACATCTCGCGCTGGCGGTCGCCCAGCTCCTCCTGCACTTTGCTCTTGATGTCCTGCTGGGCATCCAGCACGCTGAGCTGGCGCTGGACGTGGATCAGCACGCGGCGCATCCGCTCCTCGACCGACAGGGTCTCGAGCAGCATCTGGCGCTGCGCCTTGGTCAGATCGGTATAGCCGGCCACCAGGTCGGAGAGGCGGCTCGGTTCGTCGACGCCTTCGAGGACCTGCTGCACGACCTCCTCGGGAAGGCCAGCCTTCGCGCCGAGCTCGGCGGCGCGCTCCCGCAGCTCGCGGAAGAGGCCGACGAAGGCCGGATCCTGGGTATTGAGCGGCTGCATCTCCTCGGCTTCGCGCAGCACGGCCACGAGGTGGCCGCCCTGCTCGGTGATCTTCATCGCGATGCCACGGTGCTCGCCGTGCAGGAGGAGCTGCATCCCCGCCAGCCCCCGCTGGAGCTGGCCGATACGGGCCACCGTGCCGATGGTATGCAGCGACTCGGGAGTGACCTGCTGAATATCCTCACGCTGGGATACTGCGAAGACGAGGCGCTCCGGCGTGTTCAGCGCGGCCTCGATGGCCCGCAGCGTCGCCGGCTTGCCGGCGTTGATCGGCGCCGTGACGCCCGGGAACAGCACGAAATCCCTCAGCGGAAGGACGGGAAGAGTCAATCGTTCGGTCATCTGATTCTCCTTGCCGACCGCACCGCCTCATGGCTTGCGGTCTCTGCGTACACAGCACAACCAGATCCCGGGACCCCACATTCCAAGACTTGCGTGCTAGGCACTCAGCATTGGCGTGATGTTAGCCCAGGCGGCCGGAAAAGGGAAGAGGACTGCAGGGAATATTTGACATCGTTCCACTCAAGGCGGCAGGGGCTCAGGCCCGGCCGGGGTCAAACACCCGATCCGCGGGGGATTCGAAGATCGTGCCAGGGCCTCACCCCGCCGGCTCGACCCGCCGGTACTCGATGTACTTCGCCGTCTCGTCCGCCACCTCGCGGCCGAAGAGGCTCTCCACGAGGTAGAAGGCCATGTCGATCCCGGAGGCGACGCCGGCGGAGGTGATGACGTCGTCGTCCACCATCCGCAGGTCGCGCTCGACGGTGACGCCCACGTTCAGGGATTCCAGCAGGTCGAGAGAGGCCCAGTGGGTGGTGGCCCGGCGGCCCTGGAGGAGACCGGCCTGGCCGAGGAGGAGGGCACCGGTGCAGACCGAGGTGACGTGCCTCGCCGCGGCGGCCGTGCGGCGGATCCAGTCCAGGGTCTCCTCGTCGTGGAGGAGACGGCGGGAGCCGAAGCCGCCCGGGACCAGCAGCAGGTCGATCGCCGGCGCGTCCGCGAAGCCATAGCGGGGGACGACCGTGAGGGCGCCGGTGGCGGTGATGGGATCGCGGGTCTTCGCCACCGTGAAGACGTTGAACGGGGCGCTGTCGTCGGACCGGCGGGACTCGACCCCCGGCACCAGGCGGGGGCGCGAGAAGACCTCGAAAGGCCCGGCGAAGTCCAGGACCTCCACGTCGTCGAAGATCAGGATGCCGGTGTTGATTCGCTCCATGGGCTCTCCTCTGGGACCCGGTTCCCGGGGGATTTACGATATACCAGCGCCCGGCGAGGCGTTCCGGTTATCCTTGTCCATATGGATATGGAATCCCCTCGCGACCGCTTCGCGGCCATCGCCGTTCTCCCGGACGAGCGCATCGACCTGGCGGAGGCGGCGCTGTGGATCGCCGCCGAGGAGCAGCCGGGTCTCGACCCGTCCGCCTGGCTGGCCCGCCTGGACGAGATGGGGGAGCGCCTGCGCCCCCGCCTCCAGGGGGTGGAGGACGAGCTCGGCCGGGTGGAGCGCCTGGCCGATTTCCTCTCCGGCGAGGTCGGCCTGCGGGGCAACGCCGAGGACTACTACGACCCCCGCAACAGCTTCCTCAACGAGGTGCTGGACCGCGGGCTGGGCATCCCCATCACCCTGGCACTGGTCTACATGGAGGTGGGCCGGCGGGCGGGCGTGCCGCTGGTGGGGGTGGGCTTTCCCGGCCACTTCCTGCTGCGGCACTCGGCCCAGCCCCGGCTCCTCCTCGATCCTTTCGACCACGGCCGCCTGCTGACCGAGGAGGACTGCCGCCAGATGCTGGAGAAGCTGAGCGGCGGCTCGCTCCCCTTCGACTCCCGCCTGCTGCGGCCGTCGAGCCCGCGGCAGATTCTGGTGCGCATGCTCAACAACCTGCGGGGGATCTACCTCAATCAGAGCGAGCCCCTGCGGGTGATCGGGGTGCTGGATCGCGTGCTGCTCCTCGATCCCGACGATGTCGGCGCCCGCCGCGACCGCGGCCTCCTCTCCCTGCGCTGGGCCGACCCGCAACGGGGAATCGAGGACCTCGAGCGCTACCTCGCCCTGGAGCCCGAAGCCCCGGACACCGAAGCGGTGGAGGAGCTGCTGGTGGAGGCGCGGCGACGGATGGCGCAGGTGCATTGAGGCATTCAAAGCAAACACCATGAGCCCCGTTCCCGTCATTCTGCAGTGGGAAGAGGAGGACGGGGGCTTCGCGTGTGCCGGCTTCACCGGCCTGCCGATCGTCAATCCCATCCGGATCGTCCTGGCGCACGGCGGCTCGCCCGACGCGATCACCCACGCCGTGGCGCTGCGCGAGGAGCTGATCCGGGAGATCGAGGCCCTGGCGCCGGAGGTGAAGAAGGAGGACCGGCCTGGTGAGGACCTGGCCCGTCTGGAGCCCTCCTGCCGCAAGGTGCTGCTGCTGGTGGGGAGCGAAACGGCGGCCCTGGAGGAGAAGCCCTGGTTCGCTCCCTGGCTCGCCCTGGAGCCCCTCCACCTGACCCTGCCGGTCTTTCCCCTCGCCGCCCGGCAAGGAGTGACGACGCTCCTGCCGCCGGGATTCCGCCGCTTCAACGTCGAGTTCTGGTCGCGCTCCATCGCCGAGGCGCTGCCCGCCATCTTCGCCCTGGCTGGACTGACCTCCGAGAGCGCGCGGATCTTCATCAGCTACCGTCAGAAGGAGTCCGCGGCCCTCGCCATCCAGCTCTTCGACGCGCTGGCGCACGAAAATTTCGACGTCTTCCTGGACCACTTCCGGATCGCTCCCGGCGTCGACTTCCAGACCCGTCTCACCCAGGAGCTGGGCGACAAATCCATGGTCCTGCTGCTGGAGTCGGCGGGTATCCTCGACTCGGAGTGGACCCTGTACGAGATCAACGTGGCGAAGACGTGTGGGCTGGGCCTCTTCGCCCTCCAGCCGCCGGGGGGCCGACCGGCGCCCGGGATCGACGAGTCGGTGCGCCGGCACCTCTCGGCCGGCGACTTCGCGGGCGGCTCCTTCTCGGCGTCGGCGGTGCTGGAGCCCGAGGTCCTGAGGGACGTGGTCGAGCGGGTCAAGCGGGAGCACGACCGGGCGCTGGTGCAGCGGCGGCAGGCCTTGCGGCTGTCGCTCCAGGGCGCCCTCTGGCGCGAGAAGGTCTACGGCCACTTCTTCGACGAGTACGGCATCCTGCACGTACCGATCCGGGAGAAGTCCCTGGAGTACCGGGTCTGGCTGACGCCGCGCCCTCCCGAGCTGCCGGACTTCCAGACCACCTCCCAATACGCCCGGGCGCCGGTGCGGGGGGTGGTGATCGGCCTCTCCCGTCTGATGGAGCCCCTGCGCATGCAGCGGACGGGCTGGCTGGCCGGCCTCTGCCAGATCGCGCTGGTCGACGAGGGGCACCTCATGGAAGCCGCCGGGCGGATGGCGCGAGGTGAGCTGTGACGGGGCCTATGACGGGGGATATGACGGGGAAAGACGCGCGGCTGGAGGGCGGCCGGCTGCGTGGGCAGCGGCTGTTCCTCTCCGCCAGCGTTCCCACCCGGGAGCGGCCGCAGTTCTACGGCGGCGCGGACGCCCACCGGCAGATCGAGGACGCCGTCATCAGTCTCTCCCGGGCCGTCTTCGTGGAAGGCGGGACCCTGGTCTTCGGCGGCCATCCCGCCATCTCGCCCCTGGTGGCCATGGTGGCCGGCGAGTACCTTGCCCCCCTCGGGGCCGAGGCGGACGGGCGGCGGGAACGGCCGCCGGCCGTCCCCATCGAGATCTACCAGTCCCGGGCCTTCGAGGGGTTCCTGCCGGACGAAACGCTGATGATGTTCCGCCTAGGCTATGCCAACCTCCATTGGATCGACGCGGTCGACGGCGAGCGCTTCGACCCCGAGGCGCCTCGCGACGAACCCCCCTGCCCCGGGAGCATGGAGGAGATGCGCCGGCGGATGATCGGCGAGATGCAGCCCGTCGCCATGGTCGCCATCGGCGGCATGCAGGGAATCTTCGACGAGCTCCGGATCTTCCGCGAGCTCCGGCAGGACGCGCCGGTCTATGCTCTGGCCACGACGGGCGGCGCTGCGGCCCGGCTGGTCGAGCGCCGCGAGCCCGGCGTGCGGGCCATCGACACGGAGGTCATGAACCCTCTGAAGGAACATGGGGAGCTGAGGTCCCGTGAGGGGGATCGGCCCGTGATCCCCTATCCCCTCATCGTGCAGGTCCTCGTTCACGAGCTGATCTAGCTGATTTATCTAAAGGAGGACGAGATGGCGGACGACCGGCTGAAGTACTTCGACCTGCTCCAGGCGGCGACCTCACGGATGGCCACCAACTCGTTCCTGCTTAAGGGGTGGAGTGTGACGCTGACCTCGGCCATCCTGGGCCTCGCGGCCAGGGACGCGAAGGCGGCGATGGCCCTGGTGGCCCTGGTGCCCGTGCTGGCGCTCTGGGGGCTGGACGGCTATTTCCTGGCGCTGGAAAGGAAGTTCCGCAAGCTGTGGGAGGACGCCATCAAGGCGGCTGCCCCGAGCTTCGTGATGAGCCCTGGACCCCTGGCGCTGGGCGACTGGATCGCGGCGCTCGGGAGACCCGCGGTCTGGGGGCTGCACCTGCCGCTCGGCCTCGCCGCCGTCGCGGCCTATCTGCAACTGCGCTGATCCGCCCCTATTTCCGCGTCCCGAAATCCTGCACCCACTCCACCTGGTAGCCGCCGCCGCTCGGGCCCAGGGCGAGGCCGGTGCCCAGCTCCTTGAAGTCGCGGCTGAGAATGTTGCGGCGGTGCCCGGGGCTGTGCATCCAGGTGCTCATCACCTCGGCGACCGAGGTCTGACCCTCCGCGATGTTCTCGCCGATGGCCCGCCAGTCGTAGCCGGCGTCTTTCGCGCGCTCGCGGATGGTGTGGCCCTCGGGGCTCTCGTGGGCGAAGTAGTGGCGGGCCAGCATGTCCTCGGCGTGGCGCTGGGCGGCCTGATCCAGCTTGGAGTTGGCGCTGAGGGGAGGCACGCCGGCCCGCTGGCGCTCGGCGTTGACGGCGGCCAGGACGGCAGCCCGCACCTGGCCGAGGTCGCGCAGGCCCTGGGTCTGGCGGGCGAAGTGCTCGGCCTCGGGCACGGCGTAGAGGAAGACGTAGAGGGGCATGCCGTCGAGCCGGTCGACGCCGAGCCCGAGGTCCCGCACCTGGGGATCGAGGAGCTTGCGGAAGGTTTCGGCATCGCGCTGCCGCCAGTGGCGCAGCACGGTCGCGACATCCTGGCTGGAGGCCTGGAGGCTCTCGGTCCACTGGTGGGCGACGTAGCCCGCCCGCCTGATCCGCTCGTCGAGGGCGTCGGTGGTGTTGGCCGGCAGCCGCAGCGAGCCGATGCGATGGGCGATCTCCCCGGCGTGCCACTGCGCCACCTGGGAGAGGGCGGGGGAGAGGCGCAAGGGAGGCGATCCAGCCGCCTGCCGCTCCTGATTGACGAGTCGCAGGAGCTCCTGGCGGACGTCGCCCGAGGGGGTGCCGGCGAGGGCGACGGCGGCGAGCACGAGGAAGAGGAGAAGGAGACGCAAGGGGCAGTCCTCGCGTCAAGCCGTTTCCAAGGAGATCAACTTTTCGAGAGCTTGGGCGAGCCCTGGCAGATCCTCCTCGACAACCCAGAGATAGGCCGCATCCCTCTCCTCAGGCTGCATAGACCACCTGATGGGTGCGGAGGATCTCGCGGCGCCGGAAGGGATTTCGGATGGCGTCCTTCTCGACGAGGTCCACCTTGCGCCCCAGCATCTCTTCCAACTCCCCACGCATGGCGATGACGTCCCAGAGACTCCACGGCGCCTCCCGATCGAAGGTCACCAGCACGTCCACGTCACTTTCCGGCGAGAAGTCTTCCCGCAGGACCGAGCCGAAGAGGGCAAGCTCCCGGACCTGCCACTTGCGACAGAACGCATCCAGGGCGTCGAAAGGTAGACGGACGCGGGAGCTCGGGGCCTGGATGGTCATGGCTCCTGAGTCTATACCAGCCACGCCGGGCGCTCCCAGGGGTGTGATACCGTACCGCGCGCGCCCGTTCCAGCCGGCGCGTTGCACCATCTTATCTCATCACCCTTCAGGAGGAGCACGGGCCGTGGCCAGGACATTCAATGACTTGACGCCGCCCGCGGACGGCCAGGAGATCGGTTGGCAAGCCGCGGATCAACGTCTGATCGTGCCGGACCGTCCGATCATCCCCTTCATCGAAGGGGACGGCACCGGGCCGGACATCTGGAAGGCCACTCGCCGGGTGCTCGACGGCGCGGTGGAGAAGAGCTACCAGGGGGGGCGCTCCATCGCCTGGTTCGAGGTGCTGGCAGGGGAGAAGGCTTACACCCGGAAGGGGGAGTGGCTCCCCCAGGACACCCTCGACGCCATCCAGCATTTCCGGGTGGCCATCAAGGGGCCCCTCACCACCCCGGTCGGCGGCGGCATCCGCAGCCTGAACGTCGCCCTGCGCCAGATCCTCGACCTCTATACCTGTGTGCGTCCCGTGCGCTACTACCCGGGCGTGCCCTCGCCGGTCAAGCGGCCGGAGAAGGTGGACATGATCGTCTTCCGCGAGAACACGGAGGACGTCTACGCCGGCATCGAGTGGCGGGCCGGCTCGGAGGAGGCGAAGAAGCTCATCGAGTTCCTCGCCGGCCTCAACAAGCAGGTGCGGCCGGACAGCGGCATCGGCATCAAGCCGATCTCCGAAACCGGCAGCAAGCGGCTGGTGCGCAAGGCCCTCCGGTACGCCGTCGCCAACGGCCGCAAGAACGTCACCCTGGTGCACAAGGGCAACATCATGAAGTTCACCGAGGGGGCCTTCAAGGACTGGGGCTACGAGGTGGCGCGCGAGGAGTTCGGCGCCCACACCGTCACCGAGGACGAGGTCTGGAGCACGCACGGCGGCAAGGCGCCGGAAGGCAGGATCGTGGTCAAGGACCGCATCGCCGACTCGACCTTCCAGCAGGTGCTGCTGCGGCCCGAGGAGTACGACATCCTGGCCACCACGAACCTGAACGGCGACTACCTCTCCGACGCTCTGGCGGCCCAGGTGGGCGGCCTCGGCATGGCCCCGGGCAGCAACGAGGGGGACGGCTTCGCCGTCTTCGAGGCCACCCACGGCACGGCGCCCAAGTACGCCAACCAGGACAAGATCAACCCCGGCTCGCTGATCCTCTCCGGCGTCATGATGCTGCGCTGGCTGGGGTGGGTCGAGGCCGGCGACGCCATCGAGCGGGCGCTCGCCAGGACCATCGAGCAGAAGCGGGTCACCTACGACCTCGAGCGGCAGATGGAGGGCGCGACTCTCCTCGGCACCTCGGCGTTCGCGGGCGCGATCCTCGAAAACCTCTGATTTGGATTTGGGAGATTCTTCGATGCGATACAAAGTCACCGTGGTGGGCGCCGGCAATGTGGGCGCGACCTGCGCCCAACTGATCGCCCAGGCGGACCTGGCCGACGTGGTCATGGTGGATGTGGCCGCCGAGCTCGCCACCGGCAAGGCGCTTGACATGATGGAGTCGGCCCCGGTGCTGGGCTTCAACGCCCGCATCACGGGCGGCGGCGACTACGACCCCACCGCCGGCTCGCAGGTCTGCGTGGTCACCGCCGGCCTGGCCCGCAAGCCGGGCATGAGCCGCGACGACCTGCTGGCCAAGAACACCGCGATCGTCTCCGAAGTGGTGCGGCAGCTCGTATCGCGCTCGCCCGAGACCATCCTCATCATCGTCACCAATCCCCTCGACGCCATGTGCGAAGTGGCCCGCCGCGTCTCCGGCTTCCCCCGCGAGCGGGTGTTCGGCATGGCCGGCGTCCTCGACGCGGCCCGCATGCGCTGGTTCATCGCCGAGAAGCTGAACGTCTCGGTGGAGGACGTCGACGCCTTCGTGCTCGGCGGTCACGGCGACACCATGGTGCCGCTGCCCCGCTACGCCACGGTCAACGGCGTCCCCCTGCCGCAGCTCCTGGACGCCGAGACGATCGAGAAGATCAACGACCGCACCCGCAACGGCGGCGCCGAGATCGTCAACTACTACAAGACGGGCTCCGCCTATTACGCGCCGGGAGCCTCCTCCTACGAGATGGTGGCGGCCATCCTTCACGACAAGAAGAAGATCCTCCCCTGCGCCGTTTATCTTCAGGGCGAGTACGGCTACCGCGACCTGTTCATCGGCGTGCCCTGCAAGCTCGGCCGCGGCGGCATGGAGAGCGTCGTCGAGCTCAAGCTGACGGTCGAGGAGAAGGCCCAGCTCGACAAGTCGGCAACGGCCGTGAAGTCGCTGGTCGAGGCGCTGCCGAAGGGGTGAGCCCGGGACCCCTGGGACCCCAGGACCCGGGCCCCCTGGGACCGCCGGCGTCCCGCCGGCAACTAACTTTGCTTTTACAAAAACGGAGTTAGTAGGCCGGCGGGACGCCGGCGGTCCCAGGGAGAAGCAACCTCCACCGCCCCGCCCTCGTACCTCCTTCATGCGCAACCCCCGCTCTCTCGCCCTCTGGCTGCTCGCCGGCGTCGCCGGGCTGGTCCTGCTGGTCTGGGCCTACCCGCGGGCGTTCCCCTTCCTCCCCAGGGACTGGTCGGTCTCGCGCTCCGAGGCGGTGGGCATCGCCCTCGAGCGCCTCCGCGATCTGGGCGAGCCGGTCAAAGATCCCTACGTGGTGGCGCGGCTCAGGCAGGGCGTGATGCTGGAACGCCGGCTCCAGCTCGCTCTGGACCATGGGCGCGCCCGGAGCGTGTGGGACTCGGAGCTGCCCAGCCACCTCGTCCCCTGGGAGGTCCACGTCTACCCACCCGGAGCGCAGCGGTACGACTGGACCTACGAGGCCGTGATCTCGCCGGCGGGCAAGGTCCTCGGGCTCCAGCTCCGTCTCGAACCGGAGGCCAAGGGGGCGCCGATCCAGCCGCAGGAGGCGCGGGCGCGGGCCGACGCCTTCCTGACCCGGGAGGGGGTGGACCTCTCCCACTACGACCCGCCGGAGGTCCGCAGCCAACAGCTCGCCGCCCGCACCGATCTGACCTTGCGCTACCGCGACCGGCGCAACCCCCTGGCGGCGGGAAGCTCCCATGGCGTCCGGGTCTCCTTCGGCGGCGACCGCCTCACGGGCTTCGGCGACTGGCTGGACGATCCGCGGGAGAAGACGCTCATGGGCGAGCTCCGGGGTCTCAACATCCTGGGCCTGATCCGGGTCGTCTGGTTCTTCGTGCTGGCCGGCCTGCTGGCATTTCCCTTCCTGAAGCGCTATCACGAAGGGGAGATCGGCGTGCGCCGCGGTGCCCAGATCTTCCTCGTGGTGGTGGCCCTGGGCTTGCTGCTGATGCTGCTCTCCAGCCGGGTGAACTCCGAGGACAGCGGCACCGGCGCCGCCACCCGCGAGCAGAACACCTGGCTCGTCGTCCTGTTCGAGATGGTCTTCCTGGTCCTGCCGGCGGCCGTGCTGGCCTTCTTCGCCTGGTCGGTGGGCGAATCGATCTGCCGCGAGCGCTGGGGGCACAAGCTGGCGGCCTTCGATGCCCTGTTCCAAGGGAAGCTGGCGAACGGGACGGTCGCCCGCTCCGCCTTCCAGGGGTGGATGGCGGGGCTCGCGACCGCGGGAGGTACCGCGGCGTTGCTGCTCGCTTTGCGGGCGGGGGGAGGATGGCCGTCCTCGACGCTGATGATGCGCGCCGACTCCCGGTGGCCGGGCGTCGAGCTGGTTACGGACGAGATCGCGATCGTCTTCCCGTTCCTCCTCACGATCGTCCTCTGGATTCTGCCCGTGTCCGCCCGGCGCCTCGGGGTCTGGGGGGGCTCCCTGGCCGCGGTGCTGGTGGCGGCCGTCATCGTCCCTCCCCTGACCCTGGCCGTGCCGCTGGGCTGGAGCTTCGCGATTGCCCTCGTCCCCGCCGCCGTGCTCGTGCTCCTCTTCCTGACCACCGATCTGCTGACGACGCTCCTGGCCGGCCTCGTGGCCCAGATCCTCTTCTCCGCCTATCCCCTGCTGACCGCCGGGAACCGGAGCCTGCAATTCCAGGGCTGGCTCGCCCTCGGCCTGCTCGCCGTGCCGCTCCTCGCCAGCCTGCGCCACCTCGGCAGCGGCAAGGAGCTGGAATACCGCTACGAGGACGTGCCGCCGCACGTGCGGCGCATCGCCGAGCGCGAGCGCCAGCGGGTGGAGCTGGAGACGGCGCGGGGGATCCAGAGCTCGATCCTCCCCGATCTGCCGCCGCGGCTCGCGGGGGTGGACATCGCGCACGCCTACCTCCCCGCCTCCGAGGTGGGTGGGGACTTCTACGACGTGCTGGCGCTGGAGGACGGCCGTCTCGCCGTGGCGGTGGGGGACGTCGCCGGCCACGGCGTCTCCTCCGGCCTCATCATGTCGATGGCCAAGTCGGCGCTCGCCGTACAGGTGACCTTCGACCCCGAGGTCGCCGCCGTCTTCAACACCTTGAACCGCACCGTCTACCAGACCGCCCGCAAAAGGCTGCTGACCACCCTCTGCTATGCCGTGATCGATCCGCGGCGGCTGGAGATGGTCTACGCCAGTGCCGGCCATCTGCATCCCTATCGCATCAGCGCCAGCGGGCAGGTCGATCCCCTGGAATCGATCGCCTACCCGCTCGGCGTGCGGGGAGTGCTGCCGATCGAGGCGCGGACCGCCCGGCTCGCGCCGGGCGACACGCTGTTCCTCTTCAGCGACGGCGTCGTCGAAGCGCGGCGGGAGGGGAGCGACGAGATGTTCGGCTTCGAGCGCCTGGAGGCGAGCCTCTCCCGCCACGTCGGCCGCGGCCCCGAAGGGACGCGCGACGGCGTCCTCGCCGACGTGACGCGCTTCACCGCCCACGCTCCCCGCGAGGACGACCAGACGATCCTCGTCCTGCGCCTGCCCTAAGCTTCCGTCCCGTCAGGCGTTGGGGTTGTACTGCGCGTCCCCGAAGCCCAGGATGGGATAGAAGATGAAGCCCAGGAAGGCGAGGCCGAGCCCGAAGAGGGTGTCCTTGCCGAACTTCCTGGCGACGTCGAGCGAGATCAGAACCGCGGCCACGATGTTGACGAACGGGATGAGCGACAGGATGAACCACAGGATGTCACGGCCCGCGATGAGAGTGAGGATGTAAACATTGTAGATCGGCACGATGGCGGCCCAGCCGGGGTGCCCCGCCTTCTCGAACGTCTTCCACAGGCCGGCGACGATCAGGATGACCAAGGCGAGCCAGACGATACAGCCAAGGCCGCCGAAGCAGCCGGCCAGCAGTCCGCCGGCTCCCCGGTCCCCGGCGTCCGACTGCATCAGCGCAAGGAATGGCACGGTCGAGAGCATACCTCCTCCTTTTCTGAATAAAGCGCCACAGACTCCTGACGGTCCAGGCGAAACTGTATGCCGGGGGGCGAAGCCCGTCAATTCGTGGAGGATGGATGAACACGCGCGGCAAGACCCTGGTCCCGCCGTCAGGCCTGCAAGCTCCTCCGCAGTCCCCACGACCTCGGCAGCAGCCGTCGCTGTCTCGGCAGCAGCCATCGCTGCCGCGGCAGCAGTCATCGCTGGCTCGGCAGCAGTCGTCGCTGGCTTGGCAGCAGTCATCGCTGGCTCGGCAGCAGTCGTCGCTGGCTCGGCAGCAGTCATTGCTGCCTTGGCAGCAGTCGTCGCTGGCTTGGCAGCAGTCATTGCTGGCTTGGCAGCAGTCATCGCTGGCCCGGCAGCAGTCGTCGTTGGCCCGGCAGGAGTCATTGCTGGCTTGGCAGCAGTCATCGCTGCCGCGTTCGACCGCATACGCGCTAACTTTGTTTAGGGTAGGGCGGGTCTGGACGGGCGGGAGGGGACTCGACCCGCCCTGCAGCGGCTGCGAGACAGTCCTCCGCCAGGGCGGGTCGAGCCCCCAACCTGCCGTCCAGACCCGCCCCTACCCTAGGCATCGAGGCCAAAGTTAGCGCCTATGCCGTTCGACCGGCCATTAAAAGAGGTCAGGGAGTGCAGCGACCAGGCGCCAGCCCGATTATCCCCTTGAGGACCCCGCACGGCTCAGCTCTTTCAACCACCCGCGCGCCAGCTCCGCGGTGACGGTCTCCTGCTGGACGGCCTTGCAGAAGAGATCGACGGATGCCAGGGTCTCGCGGGCCACGCGCTGGGCGGCAAAGATCGGCGCCAGCTCGGCGGCGATGGTCCTCACCTCCGCGCTCCTCCCATCCTCCAGATAGAGCACCGCCAGCTCCAGGCTGGCCACCGCCGCGTCGTAGGCGATCTCCCGCGAGAGGAATTCCCGGCGAACGCGGTCGAGCAACTCCTCGGCCTCCGCCCGGCGACCGAAACCGGCGGCGATCTTCGATTCAAGCCAGACCACCCGGACGCGGTCGAGCGGCTTGTCGGCGGACTCCACCATGGATTTGACGGCGGGTAGACTGCGCGCGGCCTCTGCGTATCGCTCCATGTGGATGAGGTTGACAATGCGGTTGAAGCGCACGCCGAAGAGGAGCCGCGGCTCGCGGGCGGCGTCGATCCGCGCCTCAGCCTCCTGAAGTGTGGAAAGGGCCTGCTCGGGCTCGCCTTGGTGCTCATAGGTGACGGCCTTGTTAAGAAGGATGCGGGCCAGCGGGGCGAGGGCGAAAGCACGATCGTGCAGATCCAAAGCTTCCGCGAAGCGCCCCTGGTGCCGGCGGAGGGAAGCTTTGCCATCCGGCAAGCGCCAGGCCTGGAGAGTGATCGGAGTGCCGCCTGTCCAAGCCTCCCAAAGCTTTGCGGCGCGCGCGAAGGCCGCGTCTGCCGCAGGCAGAGCTCCGCCCACGCGCTGAGCGTTGCCGAGGAAGATCCAGGCATAGCCTTCGAGCTTCGACCGGCGTTCCCCTTTCCCCGGCGCCCGCTCGGCAAAGCGGAGGGCCAGCTCGGCGAGCTTCAAAGCACGCTTCGCGTCTTCAGAGGCGACGACTTCGCTCTCGGAGCAGAGAGCTTCCACAAAACGCCAGGTCTTGTCCTCCCAGGAGACCTCGGCAGCCGCAGAAGCGATTGAGCCGCCGGCCAGCTCTCCGAGGAGGGCGGTGAACGCAGCGTGGCGCGCTTCGGCCAGGGCTCTGTCCAACTCTGTGCCGGAGCCTAGGCCCTGGAACGGGCTGACGAGCGTCAAGACGGCACGGCCGGCGCGGATGGCTGGCAGGAGACACGTCTCGACGAGCGCCAGCGGCAACCCAGAGCCTTCCACGATCTGCTCCCAACTCTTACGCGTCATCGGCCGGCCTTTCTCGTAGCGTCGCACCGTGCTGGCGTCGAGGCCCGCGCGGGCGGCCAGCTCCTCCTGGGAACAGCCGTGGAAGGCCCGCAGAAGGGGCAGCAGCACCAACTGGTCCTCCGGCTCCATGGGCTCTTTCATCTCCATCTCCCCGCGTGCACACTCAGCGTGCACGGCAGTGTGTTTTTTCTCTTCCAACCAGCCGGGAGGCCGAGCAAGGCAGCCCGGTTTACTCCAGAAAGGAGATCTCCATGTCGCGAATCCCCTTGGTGTGCAGAGCCGTCGCACTGCTGCTCATCCTCGCCGTCCTCCTCCCTTGGGCCGCCGCGGCGGCACCACCCGATCGAGCCGTTCGGACCCATCCTGGCCTTTACGAGAGTACAGCCCCGTTCGCCAGCCTGTGGAGCTGGCTTGCCGGCCTTTGGGAGAAGAACGGCTGCGGCCTCGATCCCTCGGGCCGCTGCCTTCCTGGCACCGGCGCCGCTCACGCACAGCCGGCCAGCGCGGACAACGGCTGCGCCATCGATCCCTGGGGCCGCTGCCTGTCCGGACCCGGTGCTGCGCCAGTGCAACCGGCCGGCGCGGACAACGGGTGCGGTCTCGATCCAGATGGCCGCTGCAAGAGCTGAGATCCATCGGTCTGGCGGGCAGGCGGTTGCCAGCCCGCCGGTCATTCCTCGAATCGAAGCCCCGGGTCATGCTGCGCCCTTTCAAGATACCGCAGGATGCGCCGCGCCAGCTCCACGGTGAGCCGCTCCGCCTCGGCCGCCTCGCAGAAGAGCCGCAGAGCCTTCTCGGCCTCGGCGTGAACTCGTTGCGCCTCGAAAATCCACAGTGACTGCTTCGCCAGTGCCTTGACATCCGCCAAGCGCCCCTGGCCGCGGAAGAGAACGGCAAGCTCGAGGGTTGCCTTCGCGAAGTCGTAGGCTATCCCTCGTGCTCGGAATCCCTGGCGCACCTTCTCGAAGGCCGCTTCGGCCTCCCGCTCCCGGCCAAGCCCGGCGTCGATCCGGGCGTGAAGCCAGAGTACCCGGAGCACATTGAGTTCGCGCCCAAGGGCCAGCGCCCTCTCCCCGATTGATTCTAGGAGGGCCTCGGCTTCTGCGAACTTTTGAAGGTGGCAAAGGTTCACAGCGCGATTGAACTGCAAGGCAAACAGGCATTGCGGCTCGCGGAGCCTGTCGATACGCGAATTCGCCTCCTCTAGCGTGGCGAGGGCTCTTTCAGGCTCGCCCATCAGCTCCAAAGTTACCGCCTTGTTGAGAAGAATACGCCCCTTCGCCTCCGGCGGAGCTAGCGCCAAAGCCTTCTCGTGGAGTGCCAGGGCTCTATCGGGGTTCCCTTGGCGGCGCCAGGAGGCTTCACCGTCGGGCAAGCGCCATGCGGCGAGAAGGCCCGGGTCCGCCGCGGCGCCAGCCTGCCAGAGCTCCGATGCCTTGGGGAAGCCCTGAGCTGCGGCCGGCAGATCACCCCCCACCCGCCTCGCGTTCGCAATGAAGAGCCAGACGTAACCCAGGAGCCGCTGGCACCAGACCGGATCTCCAGGCGCCAGCTCGGCTGCGCGCAGGGCCAGCCACGCCAGCTCCAAGGCCTTCTCGGCGCTCCCGGCCGCCGCCCGCTCGCTCTCGTGGCAGAGGCGTTCCGCGACCGCCCACTGATGATATTGCCGCGAGCCCTCGACCAACTCGCGCCGTGCTCGCGGGTCCGGCTCTTCCAGCAGCCACCGCACGAGGTCTTCGGCTGCGTTCCGGTCGCGCTGCGCGCGTGTCTCACGCAGGTGCTTGATGAATTGCTCTTCCATCCTTTCCAGCTCCGCCTGGGCCAGGCGGCCGAGCGCTCGGCGGATGCGGCGGCGCTCGGCGGGCGTGGGGTCCACCGGTGAAAGAGGACCAAGGGGCGGCCGGGTGGTGGCCCGGAGGATGCCGGAGAGGACGGCATCGACGTCGACGGGCTCATAACTCATCACTGCGGCGACCTCCTCCAGCTTCTCGCGGGACAGGCGGTCGGTGCCAAGCTCGTAGCGCGAGATGAGCCCCTTGGAGATGCCGCTCAGGGCCGCCAGATCGCCTTCAGTCAAGCCGCGAGCCCGCCGCAGGGTGGTCAGGGCGAGGCTTTCCGGCGGGGGGACAGGGCGTGGCATGGGCTTTTCTCCTTCCTCGGGTTCCCTTCATAAGGAGGTTGCCGCTGGCCGTCTTTTCGTGACACGAACTAGAAAAATCACCTCGGCCTGTGTACTTCCCGGGAGAATCGACGGGACGTGGCTCGCCGCGATGGGGAGCCGCGTAGCCTCCGAGGCCTGCGGACTCGCGCCTCGACGTGCAGCCGCTGAAGGAGGAGCAGAGCCGTGCTGCCGGCAATCAGCCAGAGACATCCCCACCCCAGTCAACTGGAGCGCTTCCTGCGCAGCGAGCTCCCGCGGCCGCAGGTGGCCTCCATCGTCCGCCACCTGCTGACCGGCTGCCCGCAATGCCGCGAAGTGACCGGCCGGCTCTGGAGGCGGCGATGACAGCGCGGGAGCTGGAAATGGATGCGGACAGGCTCAGCCCCACGGACGCTTCGTCCCTGCTGGGACTTCCGTATGAGCTGGTGCTGCGGTACGTCCACGAGCTCGAACGGCAGGGCTTGTTGACCGTCCAACGGGAAAAACCCGGCCGGCTGTTTCTCTCCCCCGCGGACCTGGATCTGCTGAGGAGACATCATGAGGAACGGCCGGTCGCGTCCAAGTTCAAGGTGGAAGGGGACGTCGATCAGCACCGGTACACCCTGCGAGACCTCAAGACCCTGGCGAGCACTCTCGAAGCGATGACAAGGCTTGCCAGGGCGCGAATCAAGGCGCTGACGCAAGGGCCAGCCTCCTCGACCACCTGGATCTCCACTCTCCCCGTCGTCGGGTTGACGCTACGCAAGCCGATTCCGGTCTCCGTGGTTTCGGACGGCAAGGCCTTCTCTGCCTTCTGCGCCGATGCGGGAAGCACGGCTTCCGGGCGGAACCGGCGTGAGGCCGTGCGGGCTCTGAGGAAGCTCCTGGCGGCGGAGTTTGTCTATCTTGGCCAGTTGGCCTCTCCCAGCGAAGAGGAGGGGGAGCGCCTGGCGGACTTGCAGAGGCTCATCCTCCGTGACGAAGGCGAGCGCGGGGAGATTCCATGACGAACGTCAAGCCGCTGGTGCTGTTTGCCGGGCTGCCGGTCGTCCTCCGGAAACTACGGGGGGCAAGGTCAGTGAGGGAGGTTGCGGCGGGAGCGGGTCTGGTCAAGGAGAACCTGGCTCTCCTGGAACACAGACCCCCTCGGCGATTCGGCAACAGGATGCTTCAGGAACGCCCCGGAAAGACCCTCCGGCTCGACACTCTGGACCGTCTTCTGCGTTTCTACGGTGTCTCCCTGTCTGACCTGGAAGCGCTTCTTCAAGAGGCTCAGGGCGGTGTCAAAGACGAGGGCTGAACGGCGGTGCCGTCAATGCAGGTCCTGGGGGCTCAGGCAGTCAACCGGCGCTCTGGAGACTCTTTGGCGAGGCATTCCGGACCGAAGCCGTTGAGCAGACCAAATGGAGGCCATACGGTGATCGAAGGCGCAAGGAAGGAAATGTGGGCTGTCGCAGGAGATCTGAAGTCGATCCGCTACCGGCTCCTGGGCGTGCAGGCGAGTGTTCCGCCGTCGGCGCAAGAGACCTCGCAGGGAGACCTCGAAGGCGAGCCGGACGTGGAGACGGAGATCCGCACCGTCATCGCCAACGGCATTCAAAACTGCCTGGACCCCCTGATCGACGACCTCCTCGCGGCGGCCGACTATCAGCCGGAGAGCCGGAGCGTGGAGGACGACGACCCGCGGCCCATCGCGGACCTCGACCTCCGTCGCGAGGATGAGGATTGAGCCCACGCCATGCTGCTGGATCCTCCTCCCCGTTTCTCGCCGGCCCACAACCCGGTGAACCGGCTGCGCGCGACGCTGCCGGTCATCACCGCCGAGGATGGCTCGCCCGTGCTTCCCGGCTTCATCCTCTGGGCGTTCTCCCTCAACGAGGGGGACCT